>Ga0307510_10000295_pt1 | contig 45979 bp, 29 predicted proteins | sample 12_EM_MG_FD_207224 | JGI IMG/M metagenome (GOLD analysis project Ga0307510, IMG submission 207224) | Populus trichocarpa ectomycorrhiza microbial communities from riparian zone in the Pacific Northwest, United States - 12_EM | ecosystem: Host-associated > Plants > Roots > Unclassified | place... | reverse complement strand
TCTGGAAAGGTCCATCAATGCGACGGAACGGATGAAAGGCCTCATCGAAGACCTTCTTACCTATTCCAGGGCCACCGCCAATACCGAAGCATATCAGGATGTGGACTTAAACCAGATCATCGATAAGCTCGTGTCCTTCCATAAAGAAGAATTCGAACAGAAAGGCGTTTCTATTGAAAGGGAGGAACTCGGCTTTATCCGGGCAGTCCCTTTCCTGATTGAGCAATTGTTCTCGAATTTAATCGACAACGCCATTAAATACCGGCACCCGGACCGGTCTCCGCATATTACAATCAGTAACCTGCTGGTCAATGGAAAAGGGCTGGTGCAATTGAAGGCGGATCATAGCAAGGAATACCATAAGATAACGGTGAAGGACAATGGGATCGGATTCGATCCCCGGTTTGCCGGGAAGATCTTCGAGATCTTTCAGCGCCTGGCGTCTTCCCCGGGAATAAATGGTTCAGGAATAGGGCTGGCCATTTGTACAAAAATTGTCCAGAATCACAAGGGCTTTATACATGCAGACAGCGAACCGGGAAAGGGCGCAAGCTTTCATATATACCTTCCCCTGACGGAATAGCTATATCCGGCAAAGACCTACCATTTTTTTCGCCAGAGCATTCAGTTCCTTCATGCTACCCGGTTTCACAAAATACTCCGTGGCACCGTTCCGCATGCATTCATGCTTGTAAAGCGGGGCGTTGGATGTGCTCAGAACTAGTTTTGGAATTGGCTCGTAACGGGCCGCCGTAGCCATTTGCCTAAGAATCTGGGCGCCGGTCAACCGCGGCATATTATAGTCTAATATGATCAGGGCCGGCAGATCGTCATCAGGAATAGTCCTTAAATAATCATATACGGAAAGACCATCCATGAATTTGTACAATTCTGCATTGGGCTCTGCGAGGAGAATGGCCTCAGCTATTAGTTCCATGTCCTCCGGATCATCTTCTGCTATAACGATCCTTACTGAACTGTTCCCCATATCTTCTAAAGTTAGATCAAAAATACAAAAAGATCAGGTAAGTGTCCCGGGCATACTTTGCCGGATATTCAGACAGCGAATTCCCATGGCACAATAAATGCTATATTTTTTAAAATTTTCCCTTCGTGGCAACCGACAAGATCGACATACCTGATCAGCACTGGAACCCATTTACACAATTAACCAGCTCACGCCGCGAATTCTTGCGTAATATCAGTGTAGCGGGCGCCGGATGGGTTATCACTCCATACCTGGGCGATAGCCAACAAGGAGATCAGTATACCTTTACAGCACCCCCGACAGAACTTTTCGGAGTAGATCTGACTATCAACAAACAAAAGAAACACCTGGACATAGACCCGAGGGTCACTTTACTGGATGCGTTGAGAGAAGATCTTTCCCTATCCGGCACCAAAAAGGGCTGTGACAGGGGCCAGTGCGGAGCCTGTACTGTCCTGGTGAACGGGCAAAGGATCAATTCCTGTCTCATGCTCGCCGGCCTTTGTCAGGGGGCGGAGGTGACGACCATTGAGGGACTGTCAGACGGAGATAACCTCCATCCCATGCAGGAAGCTTTTATAAAACACGACGCCTATCAGTGCGGCTATTGTACCCCGGGTCAGATATGTTCTGCAGTTGGATTGATCCATGAAGGACATGCCACGACCGATGCCGGCATTCACGAACTGATGAGCGGGAATATCTGCCGCTGTGGTACATACAACAATATTGTCGACGCCATAAAGGAAGTACAGACGAAAGTCAAACATTTAAAAAAGGGCTAGCAGTATCATGGAACCTTTTACGCTCAAACAAGTTTCTGACCTGCCGGCAGCCATCCAGGCCGCCGGCGCGACAGTCGGCAGCAAATATATCGCCGGAGGAACCAACCTTGTCGATCTCATGAAAATGTATGTCGAAACACCCCGGGCATTGGTGAATATTAACTCTCTGCCTCTACAAAAGATAGAATCACTAAAAGATGGCGGTGTTCGCATCGGAGCGCTGGTCCGTAACAGTGATCTGGCCTATCATCCCATAATACAGCAACGGTATCCCGTATTGTCGCAGGCGCTGCTCTCCGGCGCCTCCCCGCAACTCAGGAACATGGCTACCACCGGAGGAAATCTTCTGCAACGCACCCGCTGCCCCTATTTTTTCGATGTCAGTTTTGCCTGCAACAAACGTCATCCCGGCTCCGGCTGTTCTGCCATCGGCGGGTACAATCGCAGCAATGCGATCCTTGGCGTCAGCGATAAATGCATCGCCACCCACCCCAGCGACATGTGCGTAGCCATGGCAGCACTCGACGCGCGGATCCATGTGCAAGGCTCCGGCGGTGGTCGGGTCATCCCATTTACCGATTTTCATTTGCTCCCGGGAGAGACACCGGAGAAGGAAACGGCACTGAAACCCGGAGAATTGATCACGGCAGTAGACCTGCCACCCCTTCCAGCTTCGGCAATGTCGCATTACCTCAAAGTTCGTGACCGTGCCTCTTACGAATTTGCACTGGCTTCGGCTGCCGTGGTGCTTGTCATAGAGCGTGGGAATATCGAATTCGCCCGGATCGCATTAGGCGGGGTAGGAACAAAACCCTGGCGGGCCGTAAAAGCCGAGCAATTATTAAGAGGGAAACCATCGGAACAGCTATATATCGCAGCCGCCAACGCTGCACTGGAAGAAGCCAGACCCCAAACCTTCAACGCATTCAAAATTGAATTGGCCCGACGTACCATCGTTCGCGCACTGACCACCGCAAAAGGATTATCATGAATGAACTTATCGGCAAACCAGTAGACAGAGTGGACGGTCGTCTCAAGGTGACCGGCAGGGCTCCCTATTCGGCGGAATTCCCATTAAAGAACCTGGCTTATGGCGTCACGGTCCAGAGCACAATTGCCAGCGGGCGCATTCGGTCTATTGACAGCCAGGCCGCCGAAACGCTACCCGGCGTGATCGCCGTCATCACCTATAAGAATTCCATGAGCCTGCATGCCATAGCCGGCGGCAGCGATCCCAGCCAGGGAAAACTGGGCGAAAAAGATCTGCTGCCGCTGCAAAGTGACCGCATCTTTTACGACGGGCAGCACATCGCCATCGTCGTTGCAGAGACTTTTCAGATCGCGGAACATGGCGCTTCGCTGATAAAAATCGAATACGAAGAAGAGAAGCCCGTTTTTGTATTGGAGCAGGCCCTGTCGGAAGCATATCAACCCAAATCTGCACTCGGTGGCGGAGAAGCGCAAACAAAACGGGGAGATACAGAAAAGGCTCTGGCAGATGCGGCCGTCACCATCGAAGAGACATATACGACGCCTGTCTACCACCACAATGCCATGGAGCCGCATGCCACGACGGCAGAATGGAAGGGGAAGAAACTGACGATCTACGATTCTACGCAGTCCGTTGTCGGCTCTAAGAATGCCATCGCACAGCTGCTTGGTGTCCTGCCCGATGACGTCCGGCTGTTCTCCTGGTTCATAGGTGGTGGATTTGGATCCAAAGGATTTACCTGGGCTCATTCCGTGATGGCACCCATGGCTGCCAAACAGGTCGGCCGTCCGGTAAAGATCGTCCTTAGCCGGCAACAGATGTTCACCTGCAATGGCCATCGATCCCGCACCATCCAGAAGATTAAGCTGGGCGCGGAAAAGACGGGAAAGCTGGTTGCTGTCAACCATTTTACCACCTCGGAGACTTCCTTTGTAGACGAATTCGTCGAACAGGCAGGCGTCGCTACAAAAATGATCTATGCTGTTCCAAATGCCCATGTCACGCATAGCATTGTTCGGTTGAATAAAGGCACTCCCTGTCCTACACGCGCACCTGGTGAAGCGCCAGGGACATATGCGCTGGAAGTCGCGATGGACGAGCTGGCCTATAAGCTGAACATGGACCCTGTTGCATTGCGTCTCGCCAACTATGCCGACACGCATCCGCAGACCGGGCAGCCCTGGTCGGAGAAGCATTTAAAGGAATGTTACCAACGGGGCGCAGAGGCGATCGGCTGGTCCGACCGCAATCCCAGGCCAGGTTCGATGAAAGAGGGTGACTGGCTGGTCGGTTACGGTATGGCTACCGCGACCTATCCGGCAAACCGAAGCGCGTCTTCGGCCAGGATCCAAATCTATTCCGACGGGCATGCGGTCATCTATTGCGCAACACAGGACATCGGGACAGGCACCTATACTATCCTTACGCAGATCGCCGCCGAAGGCCTGGGCCTGCCACTGGCCAGCGTACAATGCAAATTGGGGGATTCTCAATTACCAAAAGGCCCCAATTCCGGCGGATCGCAGGTATCCGCCAGCGCGGGCGGCGCAGTGTGGGCTGCTGCCCTAACCTTGAAAAGTAAGATTATCCAACTGGCCGTCGCTGATAGGCGATCTCCATTGTATGAAGCGTCCGAAGACAATGTGCAGGTGGATGCGGGAAGACTCTTTATCGCGGGTAGCCCCGACAAAGGCGAATCCTATGAACAGTTGCTGACACGCAAAGGCATGCCGCTGATCGAAACCGAGATCACGACCCATGTCTCTACCCGGGAAGGTGCACCGCAGCCACAAGCCGAGCCTGCCGAAGGTCCGAAAGACCCTGCAAAACAACAGGATCAGCAGAGCGCAGCGGTGAAGAATGACGAAGGAGTCGGTCATAAAAAATATGCGTTTCATTCTTTCGGCGCTCAGTTCGTCAAAGTGCTGGTGGACCCCTCCCTCGGTACCGTGCGGGTGGCCAAATGCGCCGCCGTGATGGATATTGGAAGGGTGTTAAATCTGAAAACCGCTACCAATCAGATTATGGGTGGAATGATCTTCGGCATAGGCATGGCGCTGATGGAGGGCACCATCTATGATCCGCAGAACGGACGGGTAGTGACCCGCGACCTAACGGATTACTTAGTTCCTGTAAATGCGGACATGCCCGAATTCGATATCCGGTTCCTGGATATTCCTGATCCCTTTATCAGTCCTGTAGGTGCCAGAGGCATCGGAGAGATCGGGATCACCGGCATTACAGCCGCTATTGCAAACGCCATTTATCATGCGACAGGCCGACGCGTCCGGGACCTGCCGATCACACCGGATAAAATACTAATGACATAATGCTGCGGCAATCTAATCAATTTACGTCGTTACTGCATCGTCAATGCTACGTAATAGTCAATATGGATGATATGTAAAGCGCTATCATCGCTCCGATAAGGGCGCAATACCGCTTCCCGGAAGATATCCAATTTGACTGACCGTTTTGATTTCCACGAAGCCAATATATGCATACTGGGGTAGTAGGAAAAGGTCGTTGCAGGTCGAAAGGTCGTTGAATCAGGCCATTTTGTTTCTCTAAAATGGCTAAAATGCATAATGTTGTCTTTGTACAGCGGAATAGGTGGCCCATTATAGGTAGTGACTGAATCAAATACGTCTTTAGGCGTTTCCATATATTGCTTCAGATCACTAATCCCGGAAGAAGGCTGAAATATGACAGTTGAATCAGACATGAACTCAAGGGTAAACGGTTTAACATTAGGTTCGCCATATAAGTCCAGCAGTCTTCTGATTAATACGCGGATATTATGACTGTGCATAGACAACCTGATAGCTGAAAGCGTGTCATCTTTGAACACCAGCGTTGCCTTGGAATTTTCGTGCAAATTCATGACGACATGGGGCACAACACAAGTATCGCTGCGAAAGGAACTGTCATCGTAAAAAGCGCCCCTATAATATTCCTTTGGCATACCTAGTCGCCAATTATCAATCCCCTTCAGCACGTCCATGTTTTCAAGCCGTCCTTTCTTTATCGAGGAAGAATCAATGTGGGGTAGATAGTCCGCAGCTGCCCAGGCCATCTCATACTCATCATGATGGCAAGAGATAAAAAGGGCAGAAATAAAACAAACATTGAGCAGCAGAAAGGCCTCCTTTTTGAAAACCAGATTCATATAGGGGATCATTATTCTATTAAAATAGTGAAAATCCGGCATTTTCAATTTTCCCCTCTTTTTATGCGAATCCCCCCTTCCCTCCCTTTCCCATCGCAAGCTAGCTTTACGTCATGCGTAATTATTTCTTGCCTGTCCTGATATTCTTTGGCGTCAGCCCCTTCTGCCTCGCACAGTCACAGTCACCCTCCCAACTCCTGATCTACCCCGCCACCGACGCCCTGCCTCAAAGCCAGGACTTCATCGTCAAAGCACGCACCCCCGGTCAACCCTGGAAGGACATTCCCGTTTACCATGTCAAAGTCGCCGATGGCACCACCCCGAAATTCATTCCAAAAGAGACCTCTCTGGCCTGGTTCGACTTCTCCGGCGCAGTAGAGATCATCGTCACTCCCAAAAAAACCTTCAGCTCCGCTCGCATCCGTCCCCTTTCCTACCAGATCAAACCTACCGGCAAAAACAAGAGCCTTTACTTTACCCTTGACAGACCCCGCAACCTGTCCATCGAGCTCGACGGCGATATCTTCAACAATCTCCAACTCTTCGCCGGCACCCCGGAAACCAATATCCCTGACAAAACCGATACCAATACCCTTTACTATCCACCCGGCATCCATAAGGTAGGGTCCGTACGCCTCACCAGCGGAAAGCACGTCTACCTTGCCGGCGGCGCCTTCGTCGAAGGTCAGTTCCTTATCGATCACCAGCACGATATCCATATTTCCGGCCCGGGCATGTTGCTCCCATCCCCACCCGACGATAAAAAAAGCGCCTCCCGCCACGACGCCCTCCGCATCGATTTCTCACACAACATCAGCATCGCAGATATCATCGTCATTCACAACACCTATACCGTTCTCATGGGCTCGAGCCGGAATATCCGGATCAGCAATATCAAATCCTTCAGCGCCGGCGGCAACAACGACGGCATCGACGTCTTCTGCTCCGAAGATGTCCATATCGACGGCGTCTTTATGCGCAACTCCGATGACTGCATCGCCATCTATGGCCACCGCTGGAACTATTATGGGAATACCCGAAATGTCACCGTCAGTCATTCGACCCTGTGGGCCGATGTCGCCCATCCCATCCTGGTGGGAACACACGGTGATCCATCCCATCCCGATACTCTGGAAAGTCTTCATTTCACGGACATCGACATCCTCGACCATCATGAGAACCAGGTGGACTATCAGGGCTGCATGAGCCTCAATGCCGGCGATAGTAATCTCATCCGCCGGGTGACCTTCGACAATATCCGCGTCGAAGATTTCCGGAAAGGTCAGCTCGTCAATCTCCGGGTCATGTATAATAAGAAATACAACACCGCCCCCGGCAAGGCCATCGAGGACGTCTTATTCAGCGATATTACCTATACCGGCACCCATGCCGGCCTGTCTATCATCGCCGGCTACGATGACTCCCACCCCATCCGGAATATCACCTTTCAAAACCTCCGCATCAACGGCGCACTGTTTTCTGATAACATGCCCGGCAAACCCGCCTGGTACAAGACAGCCGACCTCGCAGGTTTCTTCATAGGTGAACACGTCGACAGCCTCCGGTTTAAATAACTAACCAGCCCCCATTATTGACCGCCCAGCCCTCACCTGCAGCGCTTTCCTGGCTTATTTTGGCAAAAATTGCCATATGCAAAAGAACTTTACGTATTACCTGCGGATAGTTGCCGCAGTATTGCTCCTGCTGTTGGAAACGACTCTATCAGGAAGAGCTCAGACCTTTATTCACCCCGGCGGCCTGCACACACAGGCAGATCTGGACCGGATGAAGACCCGGGTGGCCGCAGGGACGCACCCATGGATCGACGACTGGAACGTACTCATCGCCGATCCCCAGGCACAGAACACCTGGCAGCCAAAACCCCTGGCAAATCTGGGGACCAGTCGCCAACAGGCAGACGCCGACGCACATGCAGCCTATCTCAACGCCATACGCTACTATATCTCCGGGGATACCTCGTACGCAGCTTGCGCAGTCCGCATCTGCAACGCCTGGTCCGCAACGGTAAACCAGGTACCCACCGGCACCGACATACCCGGCCTCAGCGGCATCCCGATCTTCGACTTTGCACTGGCAGCAGAGGTGCTGAGGGTCTATCCCGGATGGGATGCTGCACATTTCACCCAGTTCAAGACGATGATGACTACCTGGCTCTATCCCGTCTGCCATAATTTCCTCGTAAACCACAACGGAGCCTGTATCACCAACTATTGGGCGAACTGGGATATCAGCAACCTGGGTGCAATGATCGCCATGGGTGTCCTTTGCGACGATACGGCGATCTACAATGAGGGAGTCAACTATTTCAGGAACGGCGCCGGCGCGGGCAACATTATGAATGCTGTGTACACCCTCTATCCGGGTGCGCTGGGACAATGGCAGGAGAGCGGACGGGACCAGGAACACGCACAGCTGGGCGTAGGAATGATGGCCTATGCCTGCCAGGTAGCATGGAACCAGGGACTGGACCTTTTTGGATATTCTTCCAGCCGGCTGCTGGCCGGAGCAGAGTATGTAGGAGAAACCAACCTATGGAACACCGTCCCTTTTACTTTTTATAACAACTGCACCAATGCCAAACAGGACTGGGTTGCAGCCAACGGACGGGGACGCCTCGATGACCGCCCCGTCTGGGAGCTGCTCTACAATCACTACGTGGTGCTCCAGGGACAAAGCGCCCCCGGCGTCCAATCCATGGCGCAGCTGATGCGGCCGGAACACGGCAGCACCGATCATTTTGGCTATGGTACGCTGACTTTCACTTTGAACAGCACAACTTCACCCTATCCCCCCTCCCCCGTAGCCGCCACTCCCACCACGGTCACAGCAGCAGCAGGAGTATCACAGGTCACGCTGAGCTGGACAGCTCCTCCGGGGAATACGACCCAGGGATATGCAGTCCGACGCGCCACTGCCAGCGGTGGGCCTTATACTACGATCTACACCGCGAACAATAATACCACCCCTCAATATACCGACTGGAGCGTAACCAACGGTACCACCTATTATTACGTGATAGCTTCCGTGAACCAGTCTGGTGTGAGCTCCAATTCCACAGAAGCCAATGCCACCCCGCAAGCCACCTCCCCGACTCTGCCATCAGGCTGGGTGAAGCAGGATATAGGTTCGGTCAGCGTTGCCGGCAGCGCAGGATATGCTTCGGTAAACAACAAGACATTCCGCGTGAATGGGTCGGGAACCGGCATAGGAGGAACGGCCGATGGATTCACTTACGTTTATGCCACCGCGACAGGCAATGTCACCCTCACCGCCCGCCTGTTCAAGGTCACCGGCACCCTAAGCAGGACCGGCATCATGTTCAGAGAAAGCCTGACAGCGGGCTCCCGGACAGCCCTCATGAAATTGGGTGATGCCGGCTCGCGGGAAGGCGGATTCTGTTTCCGCACGGTCACAGGTAATTCCATGACCACCTTCGGAGGCAACGACTATACGACGACGCCTGTTTGGTACCGGCTCCAACGGTCGGGCAATACCTTCACCGGCTCCGAGTCTGCTGATGGCGCTACCTGGTTTACCGTTGATTCCGTGTCCATCCCGATGGCCGATACATTTTATGTAGGACTCGCGGCCTGCTCCGGAGCCGCTGGAGGCCTCGACAGCAGCGTATTCGATAACCTGGTCATCACAGGCGGCGGCACAGTCCCCGCCACTCCGGCCAGCCTGAAAGCCACTGCTATAAGCTCTTCACAGATCAACCTTACCTGGCCTTCCGTGGCCGGGGCATCGAGTTATACCGTCCAACGCTCAACCACCAGCGGCGGACCTTACAGCACCGTTGCGTCGGGGATAACCGATACCTCCTGGTCAAACACCAGCCTTCCCGATAGTACTGCTTTTTACTACATTGTATTTGCGTCTGATCTTGCCGGTGCAGGCCCTTCCACGCCGGAGATCAGCGTACGGACACTTCCGCTGTCCCTGCCTGCGGCCCCCGCCAGCGTCTCGTTTACCGCTGGCAACGCCCGGGTCACCGTAGGCTGGCAGCCGGCAGACGGCGCAACCAGCTATACCATCCGCCGCGCCCCCATAGCATCGGGCCCCTTTGTCACAGTTGGCACCACGAACACGACCCTATACCAGGACTCAGGGCTTGTCAACGGCAACGCCTACTATTATGCGATCAGCGCCGTCAATCGCATCGGCATGGGCACAGCCGATACCGCACTGTTCACGCTACCCATCCAGCTGACGGGCTCTCTCATCGGAACACCAGGCTCCTATGGCAATGCAGCCAAAAACACCGCCGCCGCTGCCATGGACGGCAATATCACAACCTTCTTCGACGCACCTCAGGCCAGCGGCAATTGGGTCGGCATCGACCTCGGCCTGAATACCAGTTCACTGATCACCAGGGTGAGCTACGTCCCTCGTCTCAACTACCCCACACGCATGGTAGGCGGCATCTTCCAGGGCGCTAACCTGCCAGACTTCAGCGATGCGGTCGCATTGTATACCGTAAGCATCGCACCTCCGCAGAACGTTTATACCGACCAGCAGGTAATTGACACCTTGCCATTCCGGTACTTGCGTTATCTGTCCGGCCCCAACGGTGACTGCAACGTCGCCGAGATCCAGTTCTGGGGATATAAGCAGGTAGACACACCGACAACCACGCCACCACCTCCTACTACACCATCAGTAGCATCCGCAACAAAAGGCGTCACACTAAGCTGGACCCCAACTCGCTGGGCAGGCACATACCAGGTCAACCGGGCATCGACGGCTAACGGTCCATATACCACGCTGGGTACGACAGCATCGCTTAGCTATCAGGATACCACGACGGTGATAGGATCGACTTATTTCTATTCCGTAAACGGTATTGACTCCTTCGGCATCGGCCTACCCTCTCCCGCCGCAAAAGTCATCGCCGGAGCGAGGCTGACCGGCACGCTCATCGGTACCCCCGGATCATATGGTAATGTCGCCGCCAACACAGCCATAGCTGCTATGGACGGCAACCTCACTACATTTTTCGATGCCCCAATAGCAGACAGCGCATGGGTAGGCATCACCCTCGGGCCAGACACCAGCGCTCAGGTGACACAGGTTAGCTTTTCACCCCGCAGCACCCTTCCCCAACGTATGACCGGTGGCGTATTCCAGGGAGCAGGCAAGCCCGACTTCAGTGATGCGAAAACCCTGTTCACCGTCGATACCATACCGGCCATCGGCGTATATACCATCACGCAGATCGCAGACACCGGATACTATCACTACCTGCGCTATCTGTCTCCCGCGAGCGGCTACGGCAACGTGGCGGAGATCCAGTTCTGGGGAATTGCCAAATTGAACCAGAACATCACCTTCGATTCCCTCCCCAGCACAAGACCCGGAGATCCTGATCTCACTCCAACAGCCATATCCAGCGCAGGCTTGCCGCTTACCTTCACCAGTTCGGATACTTCCGTAGCCATCATCACAGGGGGGAACATACATATCCTCTCCGCAGGGAGCAGCATCATCACCGCTTCACAGACAGGCAACGGCAGCTATAACAGGGCCGCCACAAGCAGACAACTCAACGTCCTACCGGTACATCTGCAAGCCCTTTACCACAACGGAGCGGGGAATGCACCCGGAGATACAGCGACAAATACCCTCACGCCATTCCTGCAAATTGTCAATACGGACAGCATCGGCTACGGGTACGGGACATTAACCGCGCGCTATTGGTTCACACCGGAAAACTATACCGGCATCAATAGCTGGATAGACTACGCTGCATTGGGTAATAGCCATGTACATACGACCTATGTTCCGCTGACTCAGCCATATGACCGCGCCTTCGGGTATCTACAGTATAGCTTCGATTCCGCCAGCGGAACGCTGCCAGCAGGTCTCACCTCCGGAGAGATCCAGACGCGGATCGCCGGCACTACCTGGCCCGTCATGAACCAGACCAATGACTATTCCTTTAGCAACAAGGCGGTGTACGATACGAACAGCCACATCACCCTTTACCGCAATGGGGTCCTGGTATGGGGGAACGAACCGGCAGTCACAACACCTGTCCTATCCCTACAGCCGATATACCAAAATCAGAACAGCAACCCGGGCACCAATACGATCAGCACTTATCTGATACTGCAGAACCAGGGTAATGTTCCCGTTTCTTACAACGACCTGCGCATCCGTTACTGGTTTACCGCGGATGGCAGTGCGCCACTCAACTACTGGATAGATTATGCCACGCTGGGTAGTTCACACATTACCGGACAGTTCACCTCCCTGGTCCCTGCCCTCGATAGTTCAGACACATATTTTGAGCTGGCGGTGGACTCGTCCGCAGGGACATTGTACCCTCTCAGCACGACCGGTAACGTCCAATACCGGATCGCCCGATCCGATTGGGGCGCCTTCAACGAGACCAACGATTATTCCCGCCTGCCCGCTGCGCCGTATTTTTCGCCCAACAACCATATCACCGTATATTACAAGGGACAACGGGTCTATGGCCTGGAACCGACCAGTAACAGGTCTTCTTCCTTTACCTCTCAAAACACGATAAATGCGACACCGGCGAAGATCTCACCAGTCGCCATTTATCCAAATCCGGTGACGGGACGGATATTTTTTGTCAACGCCGGCAAGGACTTCCACGGCACAGATCTGAAAATAAACCTCTACGACAACGCAGGACACGTGATTCTCACCAAAGTGATCAGGAGTTACGACGGATCGACGATCCAGGTCACATTACCGACGCCGCTTGCATCGGGCATTTACCTGCTGCGACTCAACGACCGGACACCGGTCAGCCTGTTGATCAGGTGATCGATCCCAGGCAAATAAAAGAAGGCTGTCTCTAAGATGAGACAGCCTTCTTTTTAAATCAGGTGTAACCTACTTTTTAGTAAGTCCTTTACTACTTATCCCCAATTCCCTAACTTGCCCCTATGGAACCAACCATACCCACTTTATACCAATGGGCCGGAGGCGAAGCCGCCCTGCAAAACCTCTTCCGGGTCTTTTACGATAAGGTCCTGCAGGACGATCTCCTCGGTCCCGTCTTCCGGCAAATGTCCGCCGATCATCCCCGTCATGTCGCCGACTTCGTAGCCGAAGTATTCGGCGGCCCAAAAAAATATACTGGAGACGACGGCGGCAGTCACGCTATCATGATCGCCCATCATATCGGAAAAATGCTCGACGAACCCCGACGCAAACGATGGATGCAGCTTCTCCTCGATACCGCCGATCAGATAGGCCTACCCGCCGACCCCGAATTTCGCTCTGCCCTCGTCGGATACCTCGAATGGGGCAGCCGCATCGCCGTCCTCAATTCCCAGCTCACCGAAAACCCCGTCGCCGACACCGAGCCCATGCCTCGCTGGGACTGGGGCGTACCCGGCGGCCCCTTCCAACCCAAAACATAATTTGTACATTGCGTAATGATCAAACTACGCAACAAAACATACACCTGTCCCGTAGACGTCACACTCAGCTTCATCGGAGGCAAATGGAAGCTGCTGATCCTTTCCCATCTCTACTGGACCCGTCAAAAAAGCTATAGTGAAATAAGAGACAACCTGCCCGGCATCTCCGAAAAAATGCTCAGCCAGCAATTAAAAGAATTGGAAAAGGATATACTGATAAAAAAGGACATTATATCCCGCAAACCCTACCGCGTCCTCTATACTTTGACACCTACCGGCAAAGAGTTCGCGCCCTTGTACCGATTTGCCAGCAAATGGGGCATCAACTATCTCCAGGCCAACGGAATCGACTACGAGCAGGATCAGCACCTCTACAAATAAACGCACAAATCTAATTCTCCTCCGACCAGCATCAGATTAAACATGCCCCGAAACGATCATTCCCGCGATTAAGTAAGTGTTACACCAGTTTCCAGCGCTTTGTTATACATCCTGATGTCAAATTTATATAAAAACGGAGCCCGGTGCGGACCAATATTCCGTTTCTCGTTCAGCTTTTTAATGAGACCCAAAAACACCAGTTTTTTGGAAAAGTTCCGTATATCCAGTTTTTTATCCAGCAACGTTTCATAAACAGTATGGATCTCGGTAAGAGTAAACTTCTCGGGAAGCAGTTTAGCAGCTATAGGATAATAATACAACTGCACCCGCAGGGTATGTAATGAATCTTTTACCATCTGGTCGTGGTCAAAAAGCAAAGGGGGGATCTCATCAATATTGAACCAATCACAAAAATCCGACATCAGATCAGCCTTGGGTGTTACCATCGAAAAATCCGTAAGCGCATAGTAACCAACAGAAATGGTCTGGTCCATGAGCCAGCTGTCCTTTACAGCTTTTACTCCTATCTTTTCCATGAATTTCTTAAAGTCAAACTCATCCCATTTAATCCGGTCAGGGTCGCCAAACGTCTTATACTGTTGTAAATACAGATCCCTTAAGCCTGTCCTCTCGGCAACTATGCGCCTAGCGGCCTCGTCAAGAGTTTCGCTACGTTTAATATAACCACCCGGCAGGCAATACCCATCCAAAGCTTTATAACTCGATAACAATATTTTTAGCTGGTGGTCATGATACCCGAATATCGCGCTGTCAATAGATATATGTGGTATATAGTGTTTATAACCATTGATAATAAAATCCTGCAGATCCTTTATGGTTTCCATACCGCCCCAAATAAATTTAATAAGCTCAAAAATAAAGAATAAAATTCTATTTGGTAAAATTTGCAAAATAGAAACTAAGCCTTATCTTCATTGTGTAAAATCTACCAAATAGAAACCTTATTTAATACTTTCTCTTTATGACATTGAACAGAAGAGACTTTTTGGCCTCCGCGACGATGGGTGCAGCAGGTCTCGGCTTAGCCGCCGTTATCCCCGATTATTTATACGCGAAAACAGAAAAAAAAGAAGATGGCCTGTTTTTTAAACTGGCCCTTTCCCAATTTTCATTAGCCAGCCAGTTCTGGAGCAAAAAAATGGATCCCCTTGATTTTCCATCCAAAACAAAAAAGGATTTTGGTATTACCGGGCTTGACTATTGTTCCATGTTTTTCGCCGATAAAGCGAAGGACAACAAGTTTTTAACCGAACTCCGACAGCGCTCGGCAGATAATGGCTGTTATAACCTGCGCATTATGGTTGATGGCGAAGGGGTATTAGGCAGCCCGGATACGACCGAACGTACAAAAGCAATAGAAAATCATTATAAATGGATCGATGCTGCCGCGTTTTTAGGCTGCCCCATGATCAGGGTCAACGCGGAAGGTGATGGTAAGCCTGAAGAAGTGGCCAAAGCCGCCGAAGATAGCCTAAGCAGGTTGATTGAATATGGGAACAAAAACAAGATCGATGTGATCGTAGAAAATCATGTTGGCCTGACCTGCAACGGCGCCTGGCTGGCCGGTTTGATGAAAAGCCTGAACAACACGCATTGTGGTACGCTGGCCGATTTTGGGAACTTTTGTATCAACCGTACCAAACCGGAAGCACAAACGATCGATGCCTACATGAAAACGAAATGCCTGGAAGAGTATGACCGCTATAAAGGTATAACCGAGCTGATGCCCTATGCTAAAGGTGTACATGCTAAAAGCCACTTATTTGATGCGGATGGGAATGATACCGAAACCGATTTTAATAAGATGTTCAGCATCATCAAAAAATCGGGCTTTGCCGGTTGGGTGAGTATTGAATATGAAGGTGGGTTATTTAAAATGTATGCGCCCGAAGGTAAATACCTGGATGACGACGCCGGCATTTTAGCCACCAAAAAGCTGGTTGAAAGAGCCGGTAAAGCCGCTTAATATATCCTGATATGAATGATATACAAATAAAAAAGTCGGCCGAAATTTATGATGTTGTCATCATAGGTTCGGGCGCGGGTGGTGGCATGTCTGCTTATGTGCTGGCCCATGCAGGTATAAAAGTGCTGATGCTGGAGGCAGGGCCATTTTTTGACCCGGCAAAAGATTCTCTGCAATTAAAATGGCCTTATGAATCTCCCAGGCGTGGCGGGAATGCCACAAGGCCCATGGGCGATTTTGATGCCGCCTATGGCGGCTGGGAGATCGATGGCGAGCCGTACACCCAAAAAGGCAATACCAATTTTAAATGGTTCAGGGCAAAAATGCTGGGCGGCCGCACCAATCACTGGGCCCGCATATCATTAAGGATGGGCCCCAAAGATTTTAAGTGTTACAGCAGTTTTGGAGTGGGTGACGACTGGCCCATCTCTTATGACGATATTAAACCCTGGTATGATAAAGTTGACCGCCTCATAGGCGTATATGGTTCTGCCGAAGGAATGGAAAATGATCCGGACGGTATTTTTTTACCTCCCCCCAAACCACGATTAAACGAACTTTTTGTAAAAAAGGCCGCCACCGGGCTTGGCATCAAAGTAATTGCCGGCAGAGGATCGGTACTTACCGCGCCGTTACCGGGTAATAAGGATAGAGGAACTTGTTTTTACTGCGGACAATGCAATCGCAGCTGCAAAATATATGCTGATTTTTCGGCCTCGTCCTGTTTGGTGATCCCGGCGTTAAAAACCGGCAACCTTACGGTGCTTACCAATGCCGTAGTACGTGAGATACTGACGGGCAGCGATGGGCTTGCCAACGGTGTATCGTATATTAATAAGGACGATATGCAGGAGTATGTAGTAAAAGCGAAGACAGTGATCCTTGCAGCGGGCACCTGCGAGTCGGCACGAATACTGCTCAATTCGAAGTCGTCACAGCATCCCAACGGGCTGGCCAACAGCAGCAATGTAGTGGGCAAATACCTGCATGATTCAACGCAGGGGGGAGCTGCTGCTATACTGCCGCAATTGCTCGATCGCAAACGTTTTAATGAAGATGGAGTCGGCAGCCTGCACCTGTACGCACCCTGGTGGGGCGATCATAAAAAACTTGATTTTGCCCGGGGTTATCATCTGGAAATATTTGGCGGGATGATGATGCCTTCCTATGGTGGTTATCTGGGTTTTGAAGGTTCGCTGGTGCCTTACGTAAATGGTTATTTACCGGGTGCAGATGGTAAGATGAAACCAGCCGGTGGCTTCGGAAAATCGCTGAAGGAGGACTACCGCCGCTTTTACGGCACACTGGCAGGCATAGGTTGCCATGGCACCGACATTGCCAAAGCGGATAATTATTGTGAGATCGATAACAATGTGGTCGATAAATATGGCATCCCGGTATTACGTTTTAATTATCACTGGGGCAGTCAGGAAATAAGCCAGGCCAAACACATGCAGCAAACCACACAGGAGATCATAAAGGCGATGGGCGGTATACCATTGGGTCAGCCTGCCGGGGCCGATAAAAATTATGGCCTGGATAACCCGGGTAAAGGGATCCACGAAGTTGGTACGATACGAATGGGCGATAAGGCAGGTACATCGGCTGTCAATAAATGGGGGCAGGCGTTTGACTGTCGTAATCTTTTTGTAGTTGATGGCGCCGTGTTTACTCAACAATCTGAAAAAAACCCTACCTGGACCATCCTCGCCTTATCCATGCGCACCGCAGAATATATTCTCGATCAAAAAAGAAAACTCAACAGCTGATCATGAACAGAAGAGATAGCTTAAAATTCATTGGCCTGTCGGTATCAACCGGAGCCCTATCGGTATCATCCGTGGTGCTGCTGGATGCCTGTAAGACACCAACAGATACAAAAATGGCAGATGACAAATCCTCTACCGAACCAGGCAGACAGGACTATGAAGTGGCAAGGGAACAACACCTGCAAACAGAGCGGTACTTTACCGATCATGAGCTGGCTACCATAACGATACTGGCTGATATTATTATTCCCAGGGATGAACACAGCGGCAGCGCCTCAGACGCTAAGGTCACCGCGTTTATCGAATTTATTGTAAAAGACGAACCGGAACATGCACTGCCTATGCGTGGCGGCCTGCGCTGGCTCGATGTAAAATGCCTGAATATGTTTGGCAATGAGTTTAAAAGCTGCACCCCTCAACAACAGGAGGTTATCATAAGCAAAATTGCCTACCCCATGTTGCCAGCCGGTGATATGCTGCCCGGCATTGCTTTTTTTAATAAGATGCGGGAACTGACGGCCATCGGCTTTTATACCAGTAAGATCGGAATTGAGGATCTGGGGTATAAAGGTAATTCGCCCGGGAAATGGGAAGGGGTGCCGGCAGATGTATTAAAACTGTATGGGTTGGAAGGAGTATAGGTCAGTCCATTCCGGCACCTCAAATGGTGCCGGAATGATTTCCAAAGCACCATAGGATATACGAATTGAATTTTAAAAATCTATATTATTTTTTCCCGTCAATAGCTACTGCTGATATTAACTAACACTGTGGGTCAACTCAAAACCAGCTCAATGACCGGCACCTCAAAACCAGGCTTCACCACAGGCAGCGTCAGCTCCAGGTCATCCGCCCCCGAAGGCTTATACAACAATTCAGAATGATCATTCAGGAACTGCGCATATTTTACCTTCCCATTATACCCAGGCAGGATCAGCTTCCCCCCTGCATAGTTAAAGAGATGTATATATAGACGACGGCTTGTCTTATTATAAGTGAGCCTGGTTCCTTCAGGTACCTGGAAGGTAGCCGGCGCATAGGTACAATGATAAATGGAGGAGTCATTAGCATACATCCATCCGGCAAGACTGTCCAGCGCCCTGGTGGCGCGATAGTCAAACTCCCCCCGGGCGGTGGGACCAACATTCAGGATCAGGTTCCCCCCATTGCCCACAGAGGTGACCAGCAGATCCAGCAGTTGCCGGTTCGTCTTCCAGGTGTTCTCATCGCGATAATATCCCCACGAGCCCGAAAAGGTCTGACAGGTCTCCCATGTCTTACCACGGAATTTCTCCAGCTCTTTCGGACTGACCTGTTCCGGAGAGACAAAGTCGGCCCCATCGGCATATTCACCCAGCCCCAAACGGTCATTGACAATGATACCGGGCTGTAATTTCCTGACCAGCTTCAACAGCTCGACAGCACCCCAGTCATCCTTACCTTTTCCGTGATGGCTCTCCAGGTCTTTTTTGTTATCCCAGGACCAGTCGAGCCACAGAACATCGATCTTTCCATAATTGGTCAGCAGCTCCGTGATCTGGTTGCGCAAATATTGCCGGTATTTCGCCATATCACGGCCCTTGTTCAGACGTGCATAGGCCGAATCGCTCTTGTCAATCTGGACAAGAGGATGTACATTGTCCATAGTATAGTCGGGATGATGCCAGTCGAGTAAAGAATAGTAGAAGCCGATCTTTAATCCTTTGGCCCGGAATGCATTGACATATTCCCGCACAAGGTCGCGCCTGGCAGCTGTATTCGTGGCTTTGTAATCGGTGTATTTCGAATCGAAGAGACAGAAGCCGTCATGATGCTTAGTCGTCAGCACGGCATATCTCATACCGGAAGCTTTTGCCTGCGCAGCCCATTTCGCCGGTTCGAAATGATCGGGGTTGAACTGCTCAAAGTATTTTTGATACTGCTCATTGTCCATATGCTCATTGTGCTTTACCCATTCATGGCGGGCAGCCTGTGAATAGATACCCCAGTGGATGAACATGCCGAAGCGGGCATCGGTCCACCATTTCATCCGTTGTTCTTTTTGCTGTGGTGTTTCGCTGCCTATGCGGGGCTGCGCGGAAACCGTTGAAAGGGTCCATAACAAGACGGTTAACAGAACGAATGAACTTTTTCCTGGAAGCATATTATATTTTTTTATAAACGGGAACGATGCGTAAAGATATTTTATTATTTCATACATTATCTTTATAAAAATTAATAAACCGAACGATGAACAAGGATAAATTAATTCGATTCGTTCAGCAGACCCTGCCCATGAGCCCTGACAGGGCCCAACAGCTGGTAGCCAAATTCAATCCACTGAACATTGAACGGAACGGACATATCTTAAAAGAACGGGCAGTCTGCAACGCTTCTCATTTCATCGAAAAAGGCATCATGAGGTCGTATACTTACAATTTGGAAGGCAATGAAGTAACAACTGCCTTCTACTCGGAGAATTCCTTTGCAAGCGATCTGCTTTCCTTCTTTAAAAGGACGCCCGCAAGAGAATATATCCAGGCAATAACCGACTGCGAAACCTGGTACATTACATATGAGGACATGCAGGAGAGCTTCCACACCATGCCCGAATTCCGTGAATTTGGCCGGCTGAATATCGTCAGCAATTATGGTGTCCTGAAAGAAAGAATGCTGTCCATGCTGCAGGAAACGGCCGAACAACGATACAATGACCTGGTGACTTCGAATCCACAACTCTTTCAATATGTTCCGTTAAAGTATATCGCGTCTTATATCGGCATAACCGACACCTCCTTAAGCAGGATAAGAAAAGAATTTACAAAAAAATAGCTGCTCCCGATTTCTTGCCATTTGCTAAGTATAAATAGGAACATTTGATCTTCCTTTGTCTTATTATTTAAAACAATATAGCAAATGGAAAATTATATATCCCATATGCCCTCCTGGGCCATGCTCCTGTTCATCGCCAGTTTTCTCTTTTCGATCGCTTTCATTGCAAATCCTGCAAAACAGGCCGCCCTCAATGCCGGCATGACACCGCGCGGATCACGCAACATCCAGATCGGCATTTTCACTTTTTATATATTGTATCTCGCGTATGTTTCCCTGCTATCTTTAAAAGGAGTCTTTCAAACCAATACGATCCCTCCCAAAGTGATGGTTCTGGCGACTTTGCCCTTAACGATAATCCTATTTGGCTTCATCGGCAATAACAGGTTATTTAAAAGGCTACTCCAGGCAATTACCCTTGAATCCCTCATCACCATACATGTATTCCGTATTGTCGGGGCATTCTTCCTCCTCCTTTTTAGCTATCATGTGCTCCCGCAAAAATTTGCTTTATCAGCAGGACTGGGTGATATCATTACCGCGCTTTTAGCTTTACCGGTGGCAAAGCTGGTTTCAAAAGGAAGCCGATGGCGGATAATGGCCGTCTATGCCTGGAATATTTTCGGCATACTGGATATCGTCAGGATTCTTTTCCTTGCAACCCTTAGCGCCAGAGCTACCGCCGCCACCGGTGTCGACGGAGGTCTTCGTGAGATGACGATGTTTCCCTTTGTGTGGTTCCCTGCATTTGCCCCTGCGACCATTTTGTTCTTACACACGCTGGTCTTCCGAAAATTGAGTCAGCAAAAGTCACCCGCAAAAATTTTAGCTGCTTAACTAACAGCACAATATCAGGCGTCTGCTAAAGCCCGTAATCCCTATCTTCGCATCGTTACGATAAAATGCTTTAACATGCGCAGATCATCATTAAAGACTATCCTTGCCATCGCCTGTATCTTTACATTAACACTGGCCTCCGGCCAAACCACCGCCCCAACCCCTGATTACCGCACCCATATTACCGATCTATACCGTATCATCAATAATCACCTCCGCGACAGCGCCACCGGCCTCTACTACGAGACCGACAGCTCAGTCAACGAGAACACCCACTCCTGGCTCTGGCCCCTCTGCGCCTATATCCAGGCTGCCAACGAGATGGAGTCGCTCGACCCCGACGGCACCTATATGCAACCCGTCGTACAGGCCATCGAACGCTATTACTCCTTCAAAGCCCCTGCCCCAGCCTACCAGGACTACCCCCGCCAGGAAAGGGAAAGCAGCCGCTTCTATGACGATAACCAATGGGTCGCCATCGCCCTCCTCGACGCCTACAACCGCACCCGCAAAGAAGAATACCTGCGCAAAGCAAAAATGATCTATCGCTTTATGCTGACAGGTATGGACACCATCACCGGCGGCGGCCTCTACTGGAAAGAAGGCGACCTGACCACCAAAAACACCTGTTCCAACGGCCCCGGCATCCTCGTCGCCCTCCAGCTTTACCGCATCACCCGCGAACAACACTATCTCGATACCGCGCTGCTGATCTACCACTGGGTCAACACCAGTTTAGCGACGCCCGACGGACTCTTCTACGACAACATAAAAACATCTTCGCACCAACTCGGCAAAGCCCTCTATACCTACAACACCGGTACGATGCTCCAGGCCAACGCCCTGCTCTATTCTATTACAAAAGACAAAAAATACCTCGACGAAGCCCACCGCATCGCCGCTGCCGCCAAAACCCATTTCTTCCACGACGACCGCCTCCCCCACAACTATTGGTTCAACGCCGTCCTGCTCAGAGGGTACGAAGAGCTCTACCATATCGATCACGACCGCAGCGGAATGGATGCATTCAAAAAAGACGCCGACGCCATCTGGAACAAAGAACGCGAAGTCGCCAAAGGCCTCGGCCTCCGCCCCGCCAAAAGCCTCATCGACCAGGCCGCTATGATCGAGATCTATTCCCGCCTCGCCACCTGCTACGGCGAAAAGTCAGGTCACCCCATCGCACCAGCCACAACATCCATTCCCGATGAGATAGAAGACCCCGAAATGCTCGGCATCAATAAAGAACCGGCCCACGCCACCCTCATGCCCTATGCAAGCCTGAAAGAAGCACTACAAGCCAACCGGCATGCTTCTTCTTTCTATAAAACGCTCAACGGCACCTGGAAATTCAACTACGTCCCCTGGCCACAGCAGCGCCCAAAAGATTTTTACAAAACCGGATACAACGTAGCCTCCTGGAAAGACATCACCGTCCCCTCCTGCTGGCAGATCGAAGGCTATGGCACTCCCTACTACAGTAACTATACCTATATCTTCAAAAAAGACTTCCCCTTCGTGATGAGCACGCCACCCGTCAGCTACACGGCCTATCACGAACGTAACCCGGTAGGCAGCTACCGCCGCAGCTTCGACCTGCCCGCTGCATGGACTGGCCGCCACATCTTCCTGACCTTCGACGGTGTCGACGCCGGCTTCTTCCTCTGGATCAACGGACATAAGGTAGGCTACAGCATCAACAGCCGCAACGCCGCCGAGTTCGACATCACCCCCTACACAAAACCCGGCAGCAACATCGTCGCCGTAGAAGTCTATCGTTTTACCACCGGCAGCTACCTCGAAGACCAGGACATGTGGCGCCTCAGCGGCATCTTCCGCAACGTCACCCTCTGGAGCGCCCCACAACAACATATTCGCGACTACTTTATCACCACCACCCTCGATAATACATACACAGACGCAACCCTCGACGTAAACACAAAAATTAAAAATTACGGCATAACCCCTACCCATTCCCGTCAGCTTTCCGTCGACCTCTACGACGGCAATCAACTGATCGAAAAAGCAGCCCGTCTCGACATCCCCGCTCTCCAGCCCGGTGCAGAGACCACTATAAAGACCAGTATAAAGGTCCCCAATCCGCATAAATGGACCGCGGAAACACCTTATCTCTATACTACCGTCATCTCTGTTCTCGACAACGACCAGGTGATAGAAACCATTTCATCAAAAACCGGCTTCCGCCGGCTCGAACTCAAAGGCCGCCAATTTCTCGTCAACGGCGTCGCAGTAAAACTAAAGGGTGTCAATCGCCACGAGAACTGGCCCACCTCCGGCCACGCCATCACAGAAGAAGAGATGATCCGCGACATCCTCCTCATCAAACAGGCCAACTGCAACCACGTCCGCACCTGCCACTACTCCGATGACCCACGCTGGTACGAACTCTGCGACCAGTACGGCATCTACCTCGTCGCCGAGGCCAACCTCGAAAGCCACGGCGCCTGGGACGAGTTCAACGAAGATCCCCGGATCAAAGCCGCCATCATCGACCGCAACACCGCCAACGTGGAGAACTTCAAGAACCATCCCAGCGTTGTCATCTGGTCATTAGGCAACGAGTGTGGCAGCGGCGGCTCCAACTTCAGGACCGCACTGCACGTCATCAGGCAGATCGACCCCACAAGGCCAACCCACTACCAGGGTTTTGGTATCGGAGACGACAACCCCGCCGATCTCGATAGCGAGATGTATACCAGCCTCCCTGATCTCTCCGATCACGCAGAGGACGGCCGGCTGACAAAACCCTTTTATCTCTGTGAATATGCACACGCCATGTTCAACTCCATGGGCAGCGTCGATGAATACAACGACCTCTTCGACAAATATCCCAGTCTCCTCGGCGGCTGTATCTGGGAATGGCAGGACCAGGGCGTCTGGAACCGCAGGGATCCCAGACATCCCATCATCGCCTTTGGCGGCGGTTTCGGCGAGTATCCCAACGACCACTATTTTATTCATAAGGGCGTCGTCTTCTCCGACAGGAATCCCAAACCCCACTACCCCGAACTAAAACACGTTTACCAATGGATCCGTGTAAAACCTGTTGACCTGTCAAAAGGTTCCATCCGTATCGGCAACAAATACCAGTTCATTCCACTCGACGGATTCACCGCTAAATGGACCCGTATGACCGATGGACACCTCACCGACAGCGGCAGACTCGACATCGGCCACATCAGCGCCGGCGATTCTCTAACTATAAACTTGCCCGCACAGGCGATCGCGAAGCAACAAGGAGAGACCATCATCCGCGTCTCCTTCTCACTGACCAACGATCAGCCCTGGGCCCCCAAAGGTTACGAGGTAGCAGAACAGCAGTTGATCCTCCCGTCTACACCGTCCCCCGCCATCGAAACCGCCTCCTCTCCCCTCCAGGTAACCACCGACACCACCGCTATCCTGGTCAGCGGAAAAGAGTTCAGCCTCACCTTCAGTAAAAAAACAGGCGCGATCACTTCCATTAAAACCAGCGGCAGGGAGATACTTTCCACCGATGGCGGCCCCCGTTTACACCTCTGGCGCGCCCCACATCAGAAGGACGATATCTGGGCCAACGAAGCCTGGGAGCATTATGGACTAAAAAAAATCAAGTGGACCGTAGTCAACATCTCCTACGAACAAAAGAACAACGACGTAATCCTCACAGCAAAACTCGAGGGCAAAGGCCGCAATGGCTTCGTGGTCTATCACAACGCCGTCTATACGATAACGGGAGGCGCGGCAACTATTCAGGTTTCGAATAACATCTCTTTTAATGACTCCACCATCGCCCTGGCCCGCATCGGCGTCCGTCTCCTCCTCAAAAGAGACTTCGACCGTTTCAGCTACTACGGCCGCGGTCCAATGGAAAATTATCCCGACCGCAAAGCAGGCTCCGACCTCGGCATCTACACCAGCCCTATAAAAGAACAGCTGACACCCTACGAAAAACCAATGGAATGCGGCAACCACGAAGACATCCGCTGGGCCACGCTTCACAACAATTCCACCTCCCTCACCGTACAACAGGCCGGCCAACCCTTACAGGTCTCAGCACTGCCCTTCACAGACGAACAGCTGGAGAACACCGAGTACCGCATCGACCTTCCCCCTTCCACGTCAACTGTCCTCTGTATCGACGCCCGTACTCTCGGCGTGGGCTCCAATTCCTGCGGCCCGAAGCCACTCGAAAAATATACCCCACGCACCACCAATCAGTCATTCAACTATACGCTGAAACTTCAATCATACTAAAAATAAAGCGGCGCCATTTTCCTGGCGCCGCTTTATAATCATATATCCTATTTAAGCCGGTCGATCACATACGAAACCTCATCCGCCACATCGATGACATTTCCATAAAAGCCCCCCGTAACCCAGCGAACCACACCATCCTGGTCGATGATCACCTTTTGCGGGATCCCGCTCATCTTCAGCACCGAACCCCATTTACCAAAGACCGCACCACCCCTTTTATACGTGGAATCATACTGGTCGTCAAGCAGCACATGAAAATCATAGCTCTTCTCCCTGAGGAAGGTGACAATGCTCTTTTTATAGTCGGGACGCTCTTCCATCGTCGAGATGAAATAAAAGGCCACCGAAGGGTCCTGCTTGTACTTGTTCACCGCCATCTGCATCCCCGGCATAGCCGACTTACAGGGGAAACACCAGGTCGCCCAGAAATCGAGCACGACGATCTTGCCCTTCAACGCCGAAAGATCGATTATCTTTCCATCCATATCACGCAGCTTGAACGACAGACCGGGCACATTGACCATCTCCTTGTCGATCTTCTCATGTTCTTTATTGATAGCTGCCTGCGATCGCAGCGACTGGTAGTAAGCCAGAAAACCGGCAGCAGAAGCATGCGTCTTCTTATAGTCTTCTTCCAGCAGCTTTAGCATTTCCGGAGTGGCCTGGTTGGCGAAGACTGCCTTTCGGATAAACGGAACCGCCTGCTCATCCTTCCCTGCCCCATGCAGCAGCTTCACATAATTGTCGTTGAAGGTAAGATCCGCGACATGGATATAAGGTTCCAGCTGCCGCGCAAGCGCATAGCCTTTTTCGATCTCGCCATTCTTCACCATCAGTCCGAGGTGATACCCGAAGATGCCGGAATCCATTGTCATCACATGCTGAAACCATTCCGCCGGAGCGACCAGCTGCCTGCCCGAACGACGGGGATCGACGTCCTTTACCCTTGCCAGCAGCTCATCAACGATGAGGGTAGAGATGTCCAGGGCCTCTTTCACCGTGATCGACGGATTGTCGGTCCGAAAGGGGTACATGACGTCATGCGAATAGATATAGTCCAGGTACTGAAAAGGACAGTCGTGTATCAGCCTTGTCAGCTCATCCCAGCGATGGGCATTGAACGCCCGCCCTGCCATTTCAAGATAAACATGCCCCGCCATCGTGGGATCGCCTGCCTCTGCGTCCATATAGTCCTCGAGAGGATATTTCGCCAACGGATATTCCCGGAAGAAAGCAATACGCGCAGCAGCCTTTTGAGTGCTGTCCCGAAGCATATAGATGCCCGTTAGACGGCGCGTCCTGTCCATTAACCCCCCGGGATAACGGGCGATGATCGCGGTCTCCAGGGAGTCGGCAGTTCCCTTATCGCGAAGCATGTTGCCATATAGTTTCTGGACATAGATCAGCTGGCGCTCGGAAAGGTCCGGCTGCCGTTGCACATAACCCGCCAGCTTCCGGAGGATGGAGTCGCCCTTGTCCTTATAGGCCGCCCGAATCGCACGGGCAATACCGGGGAGGAAATTCCGGAGGACAATGGAGTCGCGCAGCTCCTTGGGAATCCAGATCATGGTGACATTGGGTTCGATAAGAGAGCTGGAGGAAATCAGGTAAGAAGGCATGCCGCTGCCCTCCCTGTTGCGCATCAGCCCCCATTCCGTATAGGCGCCACGGGCCATGTTCCCCGATTTGTCATGTACCATCGCCGCGTAAGGAAAACGGCCTCCTTTGTCGATACTGTCGCCCAGGAGAAAGTGAAAGGCGACAAGGGCTACACCGTCGGGAACCTTATAGGAAGAGAGCCATCCGGTGTCGGTCTTCTTCATCTCAAGGTCATATCCTTCCCAGGCAAAATTCCGGAACAGGTAGACAGAGGCGCGTACGCCTGCCGAATCGTTGTGCCCGGCCAGCTCGGGCCGGTAGACGATCCGGATGGTCTCTCCCTGCGCGAACGCATCGGGAGAGACCTGGAAAACAGACTTTGGCTGGCTCATCGCCAAAAGGCAGCACAGGACGGCGGGGAAAAAAGAAACTAGTCGGCTTATCGTTCTTATGTTCATGATAATCGCTTTATCGTATCAGTTAGTTGTAACCGGGATTTTGAGTCAGGAAGGGATTCAGCTGTGTCTGGGTATATGGTATCGGGAACAGCGCCGCAGTAGGCTTCCAGCCGGGCTTCGCATTTCCGGGAGCGCCGAGTACCGCATCGATCGTACCCGTCCGCTTGAGATCTAGCCACCGATGACCCCATTCGAAACACAACTCCGTCTGTCTTTCATGCATGACAGCAGTCAGCAGATCGGGCTGGGTCGCAGCCGTGGTCGCCGGCAGGCCGGCACGCGTACGAATAACATTCAAATCGGAAGCTGCATCGGAGACATCGCCCTGTTGAGCACGGGCCTCAGCCCGGATAAGATATTGCTCGCCCAGGCGAAAGAGCATAAAGGCTTCTTTGGGCGTGGTCGAATTATCATAGCCCAGTTTATACTTATACGGATAATACCAGGTCGTTCCCGATACAACGGTGGATTTCATCCAGCGCGTGGCGCGTTTGTCACCGGCCTCGAATGCGGCCACCTGCTGTGGCATGGCGACATACTGGGGCAGCACACCCGAAGCATAAGGGATGATGATCTGACCAACTGCCGTCTCATAACCTGCGGAAGCAGTCGGCAGCTGCCAGATGGCTTCCACACTGCCATTGAGAAAGACGCTGTCGGGATTGTTCAACAGCGCATAGTTACCACCGATAGCCCTGGTTGCGTATTTCTCGGCGTCCACCCACTGCTTGCGGAACAACGAGACGCGGGCCAGGAATGCGCTGACAGTATAGCGGTTGACACGCACCCGGTTGACAGGCACAGGGTCCGGTGTCAGCAGCGAGTCGGCCGAATGCAGGTCCAAAAAGATCTGGGCATAGATGCTGTCGGTTGAAGCCCTTGGCAGCGATCCCGTGATATTATAATCCGTGGTCGTCACCAGGGGCACCGGACCATAGAGATTGACGAGATAGAAATGCATAAAGGCACGGATGAACTTCGCCTCGCCAACGACCCGGTTGCGCACCGTGGACGACAGGGACGAACTGGCCGTCGCGCCCGCGATACAGGCATTGGCGTCATAAATATAGCTGTAGGCATTGGTCCAGATGCTCTGTGTATAGGAGTTGGTAGTGGTGATATTATTCAGATCGATCTCCTGCATAAAGGAGACGGTCGACGTACCAGTCATTTCGTCGGAGGAGGCTCCCGCATAAAGATCGACCGAGCCGCTGCCCGCGGTATTCGAGCCCCTGTTCCACATATTGATATAAATACCCGTGATGCCGGCTATGGCGCTGGCGCTGTCGGAGAAAACCTGGGTAGTGACAATGGAGTTCGAAGGTGGCGGCACCTGGATAAACTTTCTGCATGAGACCATTGTCAGCAGCATCGTCACCAGGCAACCTATTATCAGACTACGTATCATGATTGATAGTTTATGCGTTAAAAATTAAAATTGATGCCCCCTGCGATCGTCCGCATCGGCGGCGTGCCATAGTAATACTGCGTCTCGGGGTCATTACCTTTATATTTCGTTATAGTCAACAAGTTTTGCGCATTGACAAAAACCTTACAGCTATTCATCTTCACCTTTTTCAGCACGTCATTGCTGAGGCTGTAGGACAAGCCTACCGTCTTCACCCTGATATAGGAAGCGTCCCCATAACTCGCATTCGAGAGACGGTAATACTGCCAGACACCAGAAGCCGCCGTACCAAAGGATTTGGACGTCAAGCGCTCATACGGAGCGCCCTTGCCTTTCTCCGTCACGTTGTTCAGCGCATCAGTAGGAAGATTGGTCATATAACCAAACGGGTTGTTGACCTGCGACACATAATTGAAACCCGACTGTTTGCGGAACTCCAGGAATACATCCAGCGTAATCCCTTTATAAGAGAATGTATTCCGCATGCCGCCATAGAATTTCGGGTTGGGGTTGCCCAGCACAAACATATTGTCTTTATTGAACGCAGAAGGCGTATAGGTCTTTTGGCCTTTGGTGGTATAGAACTGGTAGACGCCCGTAGTGTCGTTGATGCCCGCATATTTATAACCCAGCACCGCTGAGACCGATCTTCCTATCGCATAGATATTACCGTAAGAAGAGGCAGCCAGACCCGGGAATTTTATCAGCTTATTATTCGAAAAGCTGATATTGAAAGAGGTCGTCCAGCTAAGATCCTTCTTTTTGATATTGGTGCTGCTGATAGCCACTTCCCAGCCGGTGTTCTGGATCACAGCCTGGAAGTTGCGCGTTACATATTGAAAACCCGTCTGGCTGGGCAACGTATATTGTATCAGCTGGTTACCGCTACGGTTGCGGTACCACTCGACGCTGGCAAGAAGGCGGTTCGAAAACCAGCCGGTCTCCAACGCTCCATCAAGCTTTTTGGTGAGGCTCCAGCTATAGTTGGGGTTGTCCAGGTTGTTGGGGAGATAGCCGATGCTTCCACCATAGACATAACCCGCGCTTTGCGTAGACCAGTTGCTCACATACTGGTAGTTACCCACGTTGTCGTTGCCCGCACTGCCATAACTGCCCCTTAGCTTGCCAAAGCTGAGGAAAGGAACTTTATTTTTGAACCAGGCTTCTTCAGTAAAGATCCAGCCCGCGCCGATGGCCCCGAACTTCCCCCACTGTTTGCCTGGTATGAAACGGCTGCTGCCATCGATCCTCCCCGTTACGTTGAGCAGGTATTCATTGTTGAAGATATAGTTCAGCCGGCCAAAGGAGCCGCTATATTTATAGGGATTGTACTGCTGTGTCGAGGTGACAGCCCCCGCAGCTGCAATAGAACCGAGAAGGAGGTCGTTCGCATATTTGGTACCTGTGGTAGACAGGAAAGACGATGCCGACTTCTGCTCTGTATTACCCACAAGGGCATTCAGACTGTGTCTGCCAAAGCTATGGACATAATTCAGCTGCGGTTCGATGATCCAGGTATAATTGTTGGAGTTGGAAGCCGTTGCCGAGGCATAAGTGGCATAGGAAGGGTCCTGTGCGCTCGACGGGTATTTCACATATTCGTTGCTGGTAAAATTGCTGTATCCAAGACTCACCTTTGCCGACAGACCGGGCAGCAGTTGATAGGCTAACAGGAGGTTGGAATTCTGGCTGTAAACCTGCACATTGTTCGACTGGTTCAGGTAGGCCAGCGGGTTATTGAAGCTGTTGAGGATCGTAGAAAGGCTCGTACCGTTGTAGAACCAGCGGAGGCTGCCATCCGGGTTACGGAGAGAGGGCAGGTCGGGAACCAGCGTAAAGGACGACAAGATGCTCGGCGCGCCGGGAACCATATTGTGGTCATAACTGTACTGCGTCATAAGGTCGATGGAGAGCTTCCTGTCGTTCGAATTGTGGTGCACCGAAACATTGACCGACGCCCGGTTGTCCGCATAGCTGCCGGGAAAGACATAGGTCTGCCGGTCATAACCCGCCCCGATGAGAAAGCTGTTGGTAGCGCTGCCACCGCTGACGGAGAGGCTGGCACTGTTGGCCACCGCGTTGCGCCCATACAGATCTTTTACAAAATTGGTATACTGTGTAGTATCCAGCACAAGGAGATCGGGAGCATAATTGGAACCCGTAGTGGCGGTGGGCGTCACGCTGTCCGCTGCAAACGCGTCCCTCCGCATCTTCAGGTATTGCTGCGTGTTCATCAGCGGCAATGTCCTGGTAATATGGCTGATGCCGGTATAGACAGTACCATTGACGGTCGTTCTGGTCGCCTTCCCTCTTTTTGTCGTAATGAGGATCACGCCATTAGCGCCACGGGAGCCATAGATGGCTGTTGCATCGGCATCCTTGAGGACCTCGATGCTTTCGATGTCGGAAGGATTGATGCTGTTAAAGGGACTCAGACCCGTAGTAGTGGAAGTAGTATTGACGCTTTTAATATCATCTATAGTCTGAAGACGGGTCGATGAACTGTTCTGTGGTGCGAAAGGCACTCCGTCGATGATAAACAACGGGTTGTCCAGCACCACATTGCCGCCTGGCGCGGCGTTGATGGTATTCTGACCCCTGATCTGGATGTTGAAAGAGGCGCCGGGGTTCCCGGTATTGGTAGTGACCAGCAGACCGGCCACTCTCCCTTCCAGGGCAGCCAGGGGATTGACAACCGGCTGGCTGGCGATCTCTTCAGCCGTGACCTTCGAGATCGAACCCGTGGTGAAACGTCGCGTCGTCGTACCATAAGCCTGCACGATCTGCTGATCCAACGGCTGGATGCTGGTATGCAGGGCGATATAAAGATCATGGTTGCCCTTCACCCGAACCAGGCGAACCTCATAGCCGGTATAGGAGATGACCAGTGTCATGTCATCGCTTATGTTGTGCAGAATGAATTTGCCATGCGCATCGGTATGAGTCCCGGTCTTCGTCCCCTGGATCAGGACATTGGCCCCTTGCAGCGGCGCACCGGTCGTATCGGTCACAGTGCCATGAATGTCAAATAGCGGAGCCGTCGCATTGGAATCAGGCTGCGGAGACGTGATGATCTCCGGCTTTTTAAATACGACGATGGCATTGTTGCGGATAGTGAAGGAGAGATTCCCCTGCCGGAAACACCGGGTAAGCACCTCTTCCAGAGGGACATCGACGGCGTCGAGGTTCATCGGCTGTACCTTCCTGACCAACGCCTGGTCATAGATGAACTGATAGCCGGTCTCCCGGTGTATAGCCTTAAAGATTTTGTCCAGGGTCATGTCCTTACCTACAATCGTCACGTTCTGCCCGTAACCATTCGCACAGACATGGAGTGAAGCAATAATGATAAGAGACGCGGTCAACTTCATAACCCTAAGCAGTTTTAGTAGCAATGGACGGGACACGGCATTGCCGGATGCAATTAATTGCATAATTTTGATCTAGTTTTGGTTTGTGAATGAATAGATTCTCTTCTAAGGACAGTCTTTCAATTTGCGATCCGAAATGGTTGCCGGGGGTGAACTTCCCTTTCACTTCCGGTTTTTTATTTCAGACGCTTCTCTTTTTTTATTTTCTCATATCATTGGGTTTCGTGAACGATAATGCTCAGATAATACTTAGCCTTTATGACCGGACAGCACGGTTATCTTGTGTTCTCCGATTTCGAAGTGTACGTCTCCCGCCGTCTCCAGCAGCTCGAGCAGAGCCGACGCCTTACTCGTACGCGCGACATCGCCGGTGAACAACGTCGTAGGCGGTGCCCCCCGGTATTCCACATCCACATCGTACCAGCGGGAGACCTGTCGCATGATCACCTGTATCGGCTGCGAGTAGAAAACAAACTCCCCGTTCTTCCATGCCAGGACTTCCTGTACGTCCGGACGGGAGACGACGATCCGCTTTCCATCCCGCGTTAGACTACCCTGCTCACCGTTCCGCGCAAGACTCCCCTGCTCACCGGGGTGGATCTCCAGCCCATCCCCATTGTTGACAAGCCGGACCGCTCCGTTGACGAGCGTAGTTCGGATGCTGTCCTCGTCGTTATAGGCGTTCAGGTTGAAGTCGGTGCCCAGGACATTCACAGCCATTCCCGCAGCAGCTACAGTAAAAGGCTGCCGGCTGTTTTTTGCCACCTCGAAATAGGCTTCTCCCGATAGCTCGACCTTTCGCATCGCTCCGGTAAAGGCCGTCGGATACCGGAGCCTGGAGGCGCTGTTTAGCCAGACCCGCGTCCCGTCAGGCAGCGTCACCTTATACTGGCCACCACGGGGCGTGGCAAGCGTATTGTATCCCGTGGCATTTTCCGGCGCCTTACCGGCATTTACATAGGCCAGCTGCCCGCTGTCCAGCTGGACCACCTGCATATTGCCCTCCACCGTCAACGGCCCTCTCGCCGAATCTCCAAGGCTGATCTGCTGCCCGCTGGCCAGCGTCAGAATAGCCTTGTTGCTACCCGCCGCAAGATCGCGTTGGACCACCAGGGCCGGTGATGCTGACCGGTTCCGGTAGATCATATACCCACCGGCAAGCAACAGCAGTATCGCCGCCGCCCAACCAATGACTCTGTTGCGGATCCGAAAGACGCCGCTCCCCGAAGACGAAGCTGGAGACAAAGGCATTTCGACCACAACTGCCTCGCTGCCGTAAATAGCCGTCAACATCCTCCTTACCCGTTCCGGCGACAGGTCCCGCAGCGGACCAGGGCCCTCGTAAACTTCATCGAACACCTGCCGGAAACTTGCTTCGGTATCCCCTCCATCCGTCATCAGCTGCCGCAGCTCCGAAAATTCCTGCTCGTCAATTTGGCCGTTTGCGTACCGGCTCATTAAGAAATAAAGTCGTTCCTGACTCATACAGAATAGGTTTATTTTATGGCACTCTATCTTTAGACGAACAGGAAAAGGCCAGGTATTAGTCGTCCCTCAATTTTATTTGCCATTTTTTATCGCCTGGGCGATCCGCTCGTCCAGGTCCGCCAGGTGCTCCCTGGTCGCCCGGTCGGAGCTGGTAGCCTCCGCACGCCGTATCGTCTGCTGCTGCCGTCTCAGCCAGGCCCTGGCGATTGATGAGATATCGCAAAGGGCGGCAGGCAGTTGCTGTCCTCCCCCGCCAAGCCCATTATCAATTTCCGGCGCGGCCGCAAACCCGGTCGGCGCAGCCGGAGGCGCGATCATAGCGGGCGGATAAGCAAGCCCCATCAATTGTTCAACATACACCTTTTGCAGGTTCCGCCGGTACAGATCCACACTGGCCCCCGTATAAAGCTCGCGTAAGATGTCATGGTCCAGGTCGGAAAAAAAGTCATTAAGACCATATACCAAACCAGGTGAAGATTTCGCCAGCGAAGCTTCGGCTTCAGTCTCGATCATCCGGGAAAGACGACCCCGGTCGAGCAGTCTGGTCAACAGCTGCCGTTGATGCTCAAGCAGGAGATCGGTAAAGGAATTGCCCGTCTTGTCAAAGATCTCCTTGTCATAGAGCCAGACAGGCGTGGTAAACAGGTTCCTGTCCAGGAATGCCAGCGACTCTTTCTGACGGGCCGCAGGCACGGCAGCATATACCGGTCCGGCCTGCCCAACCGTATGTGGCGTTTCCATGACCCCTCCAATGCTCTTCAACGCATGCCCGAGATAGAGGTTAAGCTGGCCAAGCAGCGCCTGAAAGGCTTCGTCGAGACTGGCATAGCCTTCGCCTGGCTGACGCGTCCATTCCGATAGATGAGGCAGTATCCGTTTCAGATTCTTAATCCCATAGCCACCCGCCTTCACAGCGTCGTCACCAAGGTCCTCACTCTGCGAGCGCGGGTCGGTCGACTGCAGTTCGGACCCGAACCAGTTACGCGGGTCCTTCTGCCGCACCGTTGTCATCGTGTCGAGGATGCCGGCCTCCTGCTCAGTAGTCTTGTTTTCACCAAACCATTTGTACCCCCAGGCTATCGCCCATTTGTCATAATAACCGATACGAGGGAACAGACCCGCCTCCCGTATCTGATCCTCCGGCTGCGCCACATAATTGAAGCGCGCATAGTCCATGATCGAGGGCGTGTGCCCCTGTGCTTCCAGCCAACGGCGGCTGCGCAGCGAATCGACGGGCACCGAAGAGCTCGCGCCAAAATTATGCAGGAGACCCAGGGTATGCCCGATCTCATGCGAGGAGATAAACCGGATCAGCTGTCCCATCAGGCTGTCGTCAAAATGAAGCTGGCGGGCACGGGGGTCCACCGCCCCGCACTGGATCATATACCAGTTGTGGACAAGGCTCATGACATTATGATACCAGTTCACATGACTTTCTATGATCTCGCCGCTACGCGGGTCGGCAATGCTGGGGCCGGTAGCGTTGGGGACTTGAGAAGGCTTATAGACGATGGCCGAATGACGGGCGTCCTCGAGACTAAAAGAAGGATCTTCTTCTGGGGACGGCTCCGGACGGGCTGCAATCGCATTCCTGAAGCCGGCCTGTTCGAAAGCGACATTCCAGTCTTCAACACCCTGTATGAGATAGGGGACCCATTTAGCGGGAGTAGTCCGGTCGATATAAAAGACGATGGGCCGGACAGGTTCGACCAGCTGCCCGCTTTGGTATTTCCCCACGTCTTCCGGCCTGGGCTCCAGCCGCCAGCGATGCGCCAGTACCATCTTTTTGATGCCCTGGTCGTTGGCATCATAATCGATATAGTCATTGGTAAAATAGCCGACCCGCGCATCCGCCAAGCGGGCTTTCATCGGTATAGCGGGAAGCAGGACGATCGAAGAGTTGACCTCCATCGTATAGTTGCCGGGACGAACGCCGCCGGAAATAGTATATGTCCTGAAACTTCGGATCTCGACATTCTCAGGGTAACTATGTACGTATTCAGTATAGCTTCGGTCATTGAGCTGTTGGCCTATGTGCATGACCTGCTTGTCCGTAGGATCAAATCCTATGATGTCATTGTCGCTGCCGATAAAGTCAGTAATATCCACAACCAACGCAGAAGAATCGGGCTTGTATGCCGCAATGGGAAAAACAGCGACCACCGGTTGCACCGTGTTCCGCCGGACAGATGCATACATAGGCCGGGTGCTGTCGCGGGACTGTTCCGAAAACGAGATCCGCCGGATAAAGAGGCGATTCCCAGGGGCCTTTTCGAATTGCACCACTGAGTTGCCGATGGGATCTCCGGCATATCCCGTCATCCCTTTTCCCGTACGCATGTCCGCCGAAGCCTCGGCAATGCGGTTGATGATCAGCAGGTCCCTTTGCAACAGCGATACCGGCAGTTCAAATAGATAACGCTCCTCTATCTTGTGGATCGTGAACAAACCTCTCGTCGTGCTGGCCGCAGACGTGATCACCTCCTGGTATGACCGCAGCTTCGGTTTTGAGGTCATCCGATGGGCCGAGTCCGGCGCCTGAGCCAGCGAGATCGAGGACAATAAGAATCCGAAGGCCGCTATTAGCAGCCTCTTAGGCAGAGGGACAATTTGGTACATGTAGTTTAAGACGGACGAAGAGAGGACAGGTATTAGAACAGGAAAAAAAATATTTCCCCCAGGTAAGCGCGTATCGACCGTAGCGCGGCAGTCATATGAACCTTTACCGTATTTTTCGAGATCGATAGCTCTGCGGCAATTTTGTCCTGGGAGAAACCCCGTATCCGCGCCATCTCATAGACTTCGCGCTGCCGCTGGGGAAGGGACGCTATCGCATCCCGGAGGAGCATAGTCGACTCGTCACTGCGGACCCGATGATCCGTGTCATCAACAGAAAGATTTTCCGAGGCCATCTCCTTTATGTATTCCTTTTCCAGGACGGCCTTTCGGAACTGATCCACCATCAGGTTGTAGGCAATAGTCCTGATAAAGCTGTTGAGATAATTCACCTGCTGCAGTTCTTTCCTTTTCTGCCAGACCCGGAGGAAGACCTCCTGCACAACCTCCTCTGCCGCGGCAGCATTTCTCAGGAATACCAGCGCAGAATGATAGACGCGGGGCCTGTACCTGTCAAAAAGGACGGCAAAGGCATATTCGCTGTCCGCAGCAAGCAGATCAAGCAGCTCTCTTTCATTATCCGCCCTGAAGTCCTCCATAAAGAACAAATTTAAGCCAAATCATCGCCTCTGCCGCCAGGATTCTTACTTTTACATCATGGAAAAAAGAGACATCCTAAAAGAACATATCTCCAAAACAGCAAAACTGACCAACGAGGAGTTTGACTACTTTTTTTCGCACTTCAAAGAAGAGTCCTTTAAAAAAGGACAGGTCATCCTCGCCGAAGGTGACAAAGTGGAACGGGAATATTTCGTCCTCACCGGATTTTTAAAAGCATTCTTTATCAACGACGAAGCAAAGATGTTCATTCTACAATTCTCCATGCCCACCTGGTGGACATCAGACTATAGCGCCCTTTATAATAAGACAAGAGCCACCATCAACATAGATTGTATCACAGACGCCACCATCCTGTCTATCTCCAATACCGACCGCGAAAAACTATGCAATACCCTGCACGAAGCCGAACACTTCTTCCGCTGGCGGACCAACAAAGGCTACATAGCCGTACAAAAAAGACTCCTGTCCCTAATGAACAGTGACGCCAGGTCCCGATACGAAGAGCTCCTCGGCCAATACCCCGCCCTCTATGATGTCGTCCCGAAACACCTGCTGGCAGCCTACCTCGGCGTTTCGCGCGAAACCCTGAGCAGGCTGTACAACTCTTCAAAATGATCTAACCCACATAATAGATCTTCTTCACCGGCTCCGATATTCTAAACGTCAGATTGATCCTGGCCCCCACCTTTCTCGCCGTCTTGGGCACATGATGCTCATAATGATCCTGCACCGTTTCGCCCATCAACAAAAAACTCCCATGCGTCAACGGTATCTCCAGCTGCCCAACATCCTTTCTCGATTTATGCCGCACTTTAAAAACCCTTGTTTCGCCAAATGTAACAGAGGCGATCGCATGGTGTTTCCCGTCAGCTGGCAAAGTATCACTATGCCAGGCAACAGAATCATTCCCATCCCGGTAATAATTCAACAGCACCCTGTCAAACGCCATCCCGCATTCTTCTTCCACGGCAGCTTTTATCGCTTTCAGATCAGCCGTCCACTCAAACCCGTTCGGCCCTCCATAATACGCCGTCAGACGCGGATCAGGGATCATCCTGTCATACATCTTCCGCATCCGCTGCTGCCAGGGAGTGCTATCCTTCAGTCTTTTAAAATACCCATCCGAATCGGTCCTGGTAAAAAATTGCTCCCAAAGCTGCAGACTGGCATCGGGTAATTCGAAGTCGGTAAATCGCCGCTTCCCCTCGTCAAACAACGAGATCTCTTCAAACAAATGCATACTGCACAAAGGTAACAAAATCAAACAAAAAAACTAACTATTTTAGCATTTTATTTAATCCCCCAAAGCCGGAAATCTCGCCGGCGCCACCCGATGATGCGTCGCCTGCTCATATCCATAGGTATATTTTATCAGCGTCGGCTCATCAAATAACCGGCCCACTAACTGTAAACCCGCAGGCAGATTGTCATAAGTATATCCCATCGGCACCGTGAACGCCGGCAGCCCGGTATGCGGCGCTACGATCTGGCTGTTATCTCCCTTATATCCCTTTAGATCACCCACCAAAGCCGGTGGATTATTCCAGCTGGGATAGATAATGGCGCCAACATTTTCACGATCCATCGCCGCCACCACGGCATTGCGGAAAGCTATCCGCCTTGGATCGGTATAGGCGTCATCACAAGTATGCGTCAGCGTATCGGTCAGCACACCCTTATTTAATTCGTCATGGATATCACTGTCGATATAAGCAGAATATTTCCCCGATGCTACCACCTCCTTTAAGCTCTTAACCGGAGCCTTGCCCCCCAACGAAGCCAGGTACCTGTCGACGTCCTGCTTAAAGACCGAGCACCACTGATTATCCGCAAGACTATCAAAATTTTCGACTACCAACGGGTCCACGATCACAGCGCCCGCCTTCTTCAGGTCAAGAATAGCCTGCTCAAAAAGGGCCTTCACCTGCGGGTCGGGGTCCTTGTCGCTCAAGGCCCGCAGAACACCGATCCTTGCGCCCTTCAATCCATTCTTATCCAAATATTGCGTATAGCTGCCCGGGACCTTCCCCTGGCTGTACTTCGTCACCGGGTCCGCAGGATCATAACCCGCCAGCACCTCCAGCATTCGCGTGGCATCCTCCACACTCCGGCACATAGGACCACCCATATCATTCCGCAAATACAAAGGAGCGATGCCTTCCCGACTGATAAGCCCGATGGTCGCCCGAAATCCAACCAGCGCATTGTGAGACGAAGGCCCCCGTATCGAATTACCAGTATCAGTGCCCACGCCCACTGCCCCAAAACTCGCCGCCACCGCCGCCGCGGTACCGCCACTGGAGCCTGCAGGAACATGATCCAGATTATAAGGATTACGTGTCTCACCCGCAATAGAGCTTATCGTCACCATAGCACTAAAGGCCCACTCCGCCATATTCGACTTGGCCAGCACAATGGCGCCGGCATCCTTCATCTTCCTGACCATCGTCGCATCTGTAGCCGGTGCAAAGCCCTTTAAAGCCAATGACCCGGCCGTGGTCTGTAAGCCCTTCGTGTTATAATTGTCCTTAACGATCACCGGGATACAGTGTAAAGGCCGCATCCTCCCCGTCCGTGCATATTCCGCATCCAGCGAGCGCGCCGTCTCCAGCGCCAGCGGATTGACGATCACAATGGAGTTGAGATGTGTCGACTGATCATATACCGCGATCCGATGCAGGTATTCCTGCACCACGAATTCACAGGTACAGGTCTTATCCTGCAAAGCCTTCTGTATTCCGGAGATCGAAGTCTCTACTACGTCAAAGGACTTCTGAGCGGAAGCAGACGCCACGCCCAGAAGTCCCAGACAACTTATCAAAAAAAGTATCTTTCTTCCCATTGCCGTTAGTTTGTTATCCAAGTTAAGGATAAAAAACGTTCCGGCATTAAGGCATCCTATCCTTCCTCACCAACTCCCCACTCGGCGAAAAAAACAAGACATATTCCTCCAAAAAGGCATCGTGATGATCCGCATCCAGCAGGGTCCCGTTGTTCACATGCAAAGTATACATCGGCTGATCCGGCGTCTCGATCTTCTTTATATCCAGCACATACCAGTTATAATACCCGCTTTTCTTCCAGCCTTCCTTCACCGCCGAAGGCAAGTCCTTCGTCCATTTGACCGGCGATTCAGTCCCCTTCCAAACGCCATCCGCCGCATAATAAGCAAAGTACTTCTTCCCCCCCTGCCGGAAATCCGCAATAAACCCTTCCTTCCGCTGCTCCCATTTCTTCAGCTGACCAGCAGGGAATTGCTTGACAAAAGCCGCAGTCACCTGCTGAGGCACAACTACTACCGTATCGCCCTGGGCGATCATACTTTGAGACATTACTGCTACCAGGAGCAGGATCACTACATTTTTCATGATTAAAATTTTTAAAAGTTTACTTAACTGTTAATCCTTCCTGTAATTCATCATTCGCATGCGCTATTACCTCTTCTCCCGCCTTCAGATCACCCGTTATCTCAGCCTTTCCCGCCGATTCATTACCCGTAGCCACATCTACCCGGACTGTCTTCCCACCGCGGATCACCACTACATATTTACGCTCCGTCGAAGTCACCACTGCCGTACGCGGCACCACAAAAGCATCCGGATTCCCCTTGGAAGAAAACAGCACGTCCGCATACATCCCCGGCGCAAGCCGGCCATCCGTATTGTATACATCCAGCTCCATCCGCTCAGCCCTGAACTGACTGTTGACAAGATTGCTCCGCCGGCTGACATGCCCGATCATCTTCTTCCCCGGATATGCACTCAGATAAAAAGTGACGGTGTCCTTATCCTGCAAACCCGCAGCAATACCCTCCGGAATATCTACCTGGAGACGCAGCCTGCCCACCTGCCGCAAGTCCAGCATCGGTTTGTTGTCCTTCCCCTCAGCACTGACCAGCGCTCCAGGGTGAACATTCCGCTCCGCGATGACCCCGTCAAAAGGCGCCGTCACTTTCAGATAGCCCCGAATGGCTTCCTGCATCTGCCAGTTGGCCTTCTCCGCATTACAGACCGCACTGTCCGCATCTGCCTTTGCCTTCAATGAGGCCAGCCCCATCGGTGACACCGCCCCCGGTGTTTCAGCAGCACGCCGCAGCCGGTCATAGTTCTCGTTGCTGATCGTATAGTCCAGCTTTGCACGCGCATATCTCTCCCGGGCCTGTGTAACCGCCTGCTCCAGTTCAGGCGCCTCCAGCAACATCAATAGCTGCCCCTTCCTGACATGCGAGCCGACATCGACAAACACATCCTTTACATAGCCATTGACCTTCGGGAATATGTTCACCGCCTCAAAAGAAGCCAGCTGAGCCGGCAGCTTCACCGTCACCGGCAAAGCCGATTTCTGTAACAGCACCAATTCCGTCTTCGGCTCCGCCGCCACAGGAGCCCCAGCCCCCGATGCCCCACCCGTCGGGGCCCCCTTACCATCGGAACAACCAATCCCGGCCACCAGACCCGACAGCGCGATCATCGTCACAATTATTCTTGTATTATTCATATACCCTTATTTAATGATTCTTCTTCCGGCAACAACGAGACGGAAGTAAAAGATTGTTTCTGCTGCGTCCACCCATATACCAGCGGTACGATATACAGCGCAGCCAACGTCGATGCCGCCAGCCCGCCTATCACAGCCCGACCCAGCGGCGCAGACTGATCACCCGCTTCACCAAGTCCGCTCGCCATAGGTATCATCCCCGCAATCATCGCAAAGCTGGTCATGAGTATCGGCCTCAGTCGGATACTGGCCGCCATCGTCGCCGCCTTGAATGGGTCTCGATATTCCAGCCGCAAAGCTTCCGCATTGGTGACGATCAGGATGGCATTGGCAACCGATACCCCAACCGACATGATAATGCCCATATAACTCTGAAGATTCAGCGTACCGCCGGTAGCCAGCAGGAGCAGGAGAGAACCCGTCAAAACCGCAGGCACCGTCGCCAATACGGCTATCGCCAGTCCCATCGACTGGTAATTCGCAGTCAGCAACAGCAGGATAACAACAATAGCCGCAAGCAATCCACCCTGCAGCGAGCTCAGCGTTTCCGTCAGCAAAGAAGACAACCCCTTTATCTCCGCAACCAGCCCCTTCGGTGGAGTCCCCAGCTCGTCCATAGCCTTCTGCACAGCCGCCGTCGCCGATCCAAGATCTTTTTTGTAGACGTTGGCATTCACCGTCAGGAAACGACGCGGGCCGGAACGGTCATATTCCCCCGGCAGAGAGTCGATGGTAATATCAGCCGCATCCGATAATACCGGCCTCATCTTCCCCGGCACCAGCGGAATGTCCTTCAGCTGTTCCAGCGAGTTCATGATATATTCGGGGATCTGTACCTGCGCATTGTAAGTATACTGCTTGGAATCGTCCAGCCAGAGGTTCTTTAACGTGTAGCGGCTGGAAGCTGTGGCATCAGCAATGCTTTTGGAAACATTATCGATCCCCAGGCCCATCTGCGCCAGCTTCTGACGGTTCATCCTGATGACCAGCGTAGGCAGTTTCAGTGGTTGAGCCACCTGCACATCCCGCAGGAAAGCAACACCTCTCAGCTTTTCCATCAGCCGGTTTGAATAAGCCTGCATGTCACCGATGTTTTTCGATGCCACCCTCACCTCGATAGGAGTCGCCGCCCCCTGCGCCATTAACTTCTCCGTCAGCTCTATCGGCTCAAAAGAAAGTTTTACCGCCGGATACATCGCAGAAACATCCTTTCGTATCCTATCCTTCAACTCATCCATATTGACTTTATATCCCTCGCTCAGCTCCACCTGCAGCACCGCTTCATGTGACCCGCTGTTAAAGACATAAAGATTGCTATGACCATAGTTCGGCGAGACCGTACCGACAAAAGCAGAGGTTATCGCTACATGACCACCCACCGCCGAGTCGATACTGTTGAGAATGCCCTTCACCGTTCGCTCCGTTATCTCCAGCCGCGTGCCATCCGGTTCGCGCACCCGCAGCTGCAATTGACCGGCATTCGAATGCGGCAGCATATCCTTCCCGATGACTCCCACACAAATCGCGACAAGCCCCAGCGTCACCACGAGATATCCGATCACGATCCCCTTCCTTCGCGGCATCCAACCGTCAAGCCGGTGCAGAAGCCCCGTCTTCATCCGCTGAAAGAACTGCTCATCCTCCTCCATATGCTTCTCAAATAACTCCGCCTTCAGCAACCAGACAGATAATATCGGAACCAGCGTCTGAGCCGCCACATACGAGATGATCATAGCAAACGCAATAGACAGCGACAGCGGCAGGAACATCGCCTTTGGCACCCCCTTCATGACAAAAGAAGGCGCAAACACCGCGAGAATACAAAGCAGGATCAGCAACAATGGGAACGAGATCTCCAGACAGGCATCCAGGATGGCCTTTCTCTTAGGCTTTCTCATTTCCAGATGCTGGTGGATATTCTCGATGGTCACGGTCGCCTGGTCGACAAGGATGCCGATAGCCAGCGCAATCCCGCTCAGCGTCATGATATTTATCGTCTGCCCCGCCAGCTTAAGACAAAGCACCGTGCTAAGCACCGCCACCGGGATCGTAATGATCACCACGAGGCTGCTCCGCCAGTCCCGCAAAAACAGCAGTACCATCAAACCCGTAAGCAGAGCGCCCAATATCCCTTCCGTCATAAGACTCTTTGCGGCGTTCATCACAAACACGCTCTGGTCAAATTCATAGCTGATCTCTACATCATCCGGCAACAGACTCTGCATCTCCGGTATTTCATTCCGCAAACCCTGGACGACATCCCAGGTAGAGGCGCTGGCTGTTTTTACAACAGGGAAGTATACACTTCGTTTCCCGTTGACCAGCGCATAATCCACGACGATGTCCGAAGCATCCTCAATCCGGGCAACGTCTTTTGCTGTGATCAGACTGGCTCCATTACTCACGATAGGTATATCCCCGAAATCCCGGATCGTCTCCTCCTGGGAGTTCATCGACGAGACGAACATCGTGCTGTCGATCCGCACATTGCCCGACGGAGCCATCGAGTTGTTCTTCCCCAGCGCTTCCACTACCTGCTCCGGCGAAAGATTGTATTCCCTCAGTTTTTGTGGATCGACCTTCAGAATGATCGACCGGGCATTGGACCCGAAAGGCGGTGGCGCCGAAAGCCCGGGAACCTTGCCGAAAAGCGGACGTACCAGCGTACCCGCCATATCGAAGATGTCATTCAATGTCCTTGTCTTGCTGCTGAACACCAATTCCCCCACCGGCAGGGAAGAGGCATCGAATCGAACTACCTCCGGAGGCAGGGCGCCCGGTGGAAAAAAAGCCTGACATCGATTGACCTGGATAGCCACTTCGGCTGCTGCCTCGGCCATATCTGTGCCTTCGTAAAAGTTGAGCTTGATCAGCGTGAGACCCTGTATGTTCTTACTTTCAATATTGCTGACGCCATCGATATAAAGGAAATGGTCTGCCATTCGGGTGGAAAAAAATCCTTCCATCTGTTTGGCCGTCATCCCCCCATATTGCTGGATAACATAGATCACAGGTAAATTAAGGCTGGGGAAGATATCGATAGAGATCGTTCGTATCGACATCACCGAGAATAACAAAAGACCGGTAAAAAGCACCATGATAGTAATGGGCCTTTTTAAAGCTGTTCTTACCATGCTGTTTTATTTTACGGATTGAATAAATTGATCGAGCTTCCCTGTCGTAGCCGCTTTGTCAAGACTCGCGACATACCAGTCGTTCAGCGTTTCTATATAGGTCGACTGCGCCTGGAACAACTCAAAAGAAGCATTGGACAAGTCCACAAGGTTGATGATCCCCGCCTTATACTGCGCCAGCTTTTGATTATACGCATCCGTCGCCGCCTGCATTTGTACAGGCAGCTCAGCCAGATTCTGTTGAGCGATACGGATAGACTCATCGGCCTGTATTTCCTGGTTATGCAGCTCCAGCTGCTGTTGCTGTAAAGCATAGTCAGCCGCCTTGACCTGTCCGTTGATGACGGCAAGCCTGTCCCTCCGGTGTGTTCCGTTAAACAGATCGTAAGTGACACCAACCCCGGCCAGATAGTTCAGCCGCTGATAGCCCAATCCCTCCCCCGCCGACTTATAGACATTATTGTATTGAATGGAAGAACCTCTCGCCCATCCACCCGCACCAAGCATGATCTTCGGGAGATAACTCTTCCGCGCCAGCTCCTCTTCCGCACTATACCGAAGTCTTTGCTTTTCGTAATAGTCAGCCAACGGATTAAAAGCCGCCGGATCACCCGGCAAGCCACCATTCATCCCCCCAACTACACCACCATTCACTCCTCCAACCGGGCCGCCACCTGTGCCATTCATCAATCCACCCCGCCAGCTCGTATCCATCGCGATCTCCACATTCTCAACCCCAGTCAAATAAGCCAGCTGCAGCTGCAACCGATGCAGATTCCCCGTAGCTTGATTGAAATTGATCCGCGTCCTCGACAGCCCCGCCTTCGCCAGCGAACTATCCACCCCAGCATTCACTCCCGTACTCGTCAATGCCCGGCTCACCGAATACATCGCCTGGTAACGACCAATATCAACCGAGTCCACAGCCAACTGGTATCGGTTTCTCAGTATCCCAAAATAGATCCTCGCGATCTGCCACTTGACCAGATATCGTTCCTTCTCAAGATCAGCCTGCTGCACTCCCGCAAATGCCACCGCACTGTTCACCTTCGCACCGCGAAGACCAAAATTCACCAGCTCATATTCTCCATAAAGAGAAGCCAGATTCCCTGTCACCGCTTCATAGTTTGGCGCACCCGCAATACTGCCCGCAATAGAATGCAGCACTCCCGGTACAGGAAGAAATGGCCCCGCCACATCATTCGCAGAGCCAACGGATAATTCTTCAACTACATTGAGCTTTGGTAAATAAGCATGTCTTGCCTCCGTAATACCAGCCTTCGCGCTTTCAACAAAAGCCTGCTTTTCCAGCAGGAGCGGTAAATGGCGGCTGGCAGAATCCACCAGTCCCGCCAATGAATATAAAGTAGTCTTTTGTGCTAATAAAG
>Ga0307510_10000294_pt1 | contig 46056 bp, 43 predicted proteins | sample 12_EM_MG_FD_207224 | JGI IMG/M metagenome (GOLD analysis project Ga0307510, IMG submission 207224) | Populus trichocarpa ectomycorrhiza microbial communities from riparian zone in the Pacific Northwest, United States - 12_EM | ecosystem: Host-associated > Plants > Roots > Unclassified | place... | reverse complement strand
ACACGGTAATGCACAAGGACTACTCCGGCGGTTCGACCGTTGCGACCTTGCGGGCAGTTGCGGAAGCTGTTAACTACAGTAACGCGGTGGAGTCCGAGTGGCTGAAGGTTGCAACCGTTGCGCCAGTTGTTGCAGGAACAGTCACAGACTAAACAGCCGTTACACCTACCCTCTTTGATACGACATCCGAAAAAATGCGGTCAAGTTCAGACTCGGGAAGCGCGTCGAGCAATCGAAATCCTCCGACAGAGTTTAATTCCATCATTACTCTTCGAAAAGTGGTTCTCTCGAACAACGCCTTTTTTCCTTTTGCTGATGCAATCAGCCCCTTCAGAATCACCGAAAACACGTTTGCTGATTGGGCTACCGTTGGCCGTTCAATTATGTTCGCACGAACGTCTGATCGGAACAAGAAGGCCCCAAGGGCTTCTTTCTGATTCACGCCTTCGACGCGCGTGCATAGATGAGCCATCCACCAGAGACGAGATGCGATGTTGTCGCGTTCGATCTGGCGATTGGTTCGGGCAAAAAAGTGAGTTTGGATATGCGCAATTGCTTTCTCGTCGTCAACAGGGATCGGCCAACGCTCTCTTCCATATTCGAGAAAGACAGTATGACAAAGGTGCGCCCAAAGGCGTTCATCGCGCGCGTCATATGCGGTGAGGGCTCCGAGATACGAATGAGCCGCTAGACAATTTGCAACCTCATAGTATTCATCCCCATCGGGAGTTTTTAATTTTTTGAGTGCTGCAGGGTTTAGATCAACGTCCAATTCGATGTATTGAGACGAGTCCAGATCGAGCTGTGCAAAGTTCCCCGTTCGGTAACGCTCAAGATTTTGAGAAACGTTCGAGCGAAGTGACTCTACTGTCGTGGATCGAAGCATTCTAATCTTCATGCTTCGCTCCCTTTGAAAACATATGCATCAATCAGCTTAAATGGGCTCTTCATCAAACGTTCTGCTATCAGATACTCGTCATGCTCGGCTAAGTTAATGCCTTCGTTATGGCACTTCTGGCTGATAATTCTTCCCCATCGCGTGTGCTCTACATCAACATCACCATGCTTCAATAGAGATAGACACTGCATAACCGCTGAAAAATAGATTGAATTCATTAGGACAGCCCGATTGGCTTTGTCATTCCGCGCCTCATCAATCAAGGCCTTCAATTCAGCACTGACCAGAATATGGACCTTGTCGTCTCTTGTTCGAATTTGCCATTCGTGGCCAATGATGTTGTCATCTTTTTCAAGTGCGAATATCGATGACAAGGGCTTGAACACGTCGCGATCAATAAACACTGTCTGAGGCTTGTCTACCGCAAGGACAGCCCCAATCGGATAGGCGAAAGGCCCTACGCCGAATTCAGGATTAATCCACCCCGCCGAGAACTTCTTGATAGTTTTGACCGCGGCGATGTATGGAAATACCTGAATTTCTCCACGCAACCTACCAGCTGGAAATGTTACTTCGAAAGCAGGCTTGACTCCTGACACGACGTGCCGAAAATATGTGTCCCGACAAGCGAATACAACCGTGTATTGCGCTCGCCCGGCTGATATTTCATGCTGAAGTTCAGGTACGCTAAGATGAAATATTACACTGGCGGTAACTTCTTGTCCATCTTCGGATGGTGCAAACTCAGCCACCACCTGCATGTCGCCCTCTAGATAATCGTCGACGTCAGGTCGTAAGACTGGATATGGAAATGCCCTGAGAGTATCAAACTGCATTTGCCTTCATCCTAATAGTTCCGTCGAAGGACCGATCGATATCCACATCGATTGCAATTCGGAGCCCCGCAACGCAGGTTACTTTGACTCGCCCTTCAGTCAGCTCGCCTTGAGAGGCCTTAGTCACTCGCAAAAGCCTGTTGGTATCTGCGCCGGAGTCTTCCAGCTCGATTCGAATTTGACCCGTCGTCTCTGGCGTGAATGAGATTCGACGCTGATTCGGGCTGATCACAATTGCACGGACATTGCGAAGCGGCAATGTCGGCGAAGGTGCAGACTTCCCTCCTCCGCCACCTCCCGAGTTTCCTCTATCGCCGCCGTCCGAGTCGTTCTCCTTGGCCCCGTGATCACTGCCACCTTCATCACCTTCACCATCACCTTCTCCGCCACCGCCGTCGCCCGTTCCGTCACCATCGCCAGCAACGCCGCTTCCGTTGTTCTCGTTCGCAATCGAGGGCTTGCGAGGGGGTAACGGACGGGCTCGGATTTTTATGGAACCGCGTGGGTTTTCGTCGCCGTCGCGGGCATTGGAGGAGGCATTCGTTTCATCATCTCCAAAGAACTCCGCCAGCTCATCAATCTCCGTTACTTCTGAGACAGGGTCCTGCGCGTGCCGTTTCAGCATATCGCGCACCCACTCAGCGATTTCTCTAAGTGCTATGCGGCCTACTCGTTGCTGGTCAACGTTCAGCAGTCTTGAAGGCTCGAACGCGTCATGTGCCGGAGGCTCCATAGCTCTCAGCAACGCATTACCCTTCTCGCTGAGGCATTCCAGGACCGCTGCGAACTCCTTGAAGTCGCCAAATCGGCGCAGGCGCTCCAGCTCAGACGTAATCAACATTCCATTGCGCAGGAATGCAACTCTCTTGGGCAGGTTCTCACCAACGAGAATGTGCAAACGGCAGTGTCCTAGCCCGGCGTTCTCAGTCTCCTCAACTTTGCTCTCGTTGCTCTTCAGCGCGTTCAAAAAATGGGCGCTATTCTTAAAGGTTTCTGGCTCGTCTTTCTGATCCTGAATGGCATCGGCGACGGAAGCATCTTGGAAGATAGCTGCGATATTGCCCTCATCGAGCATCGGGCCTTCTTCGATTTCGACCTGCAAATGACCTCGGGAAATTGCCGCGAAAAAGCTCTCGGCGATGCTACCCGCAAGAATCTTCTGCCAATCTTTCGGCGGCGCAAACCCAAGGATATGTAGGGTGGTGCCGGTTGACTTTGGACCAGATGTGTCCCGCTTGAGCCAGTTTGGCAGGGTATCAAGCTTACCCACGATTGGCAGGCAGTTTTTCTTCTCGCCCCAGAAGCCAGTACCTCTATAGGTTTTCGATTTGGCGCGATGCGACATCAAAATCGATTTGCCCTGCACATAGTGCTGAAGTTCCCCCGTGGCGTCCTGCCAAACCGTCGTAATGAAGGTCGTTCGTAGCCCGGAAACCGTGAAAGGCGCGAATTTTCCGATCCCGAACGAGCCGCTAGCAGTGCCCGTTTGTTTCTTGGATTGGCCACTTGCCTTCATCAACGCAAAATACGGAGAGCCGTTCTCGCATGGTCCCGCGACGCCTAGGGTATTGATGTCAGAAAACTGCAATACCGAAATCTTTGGCTTGGAGAGTATGGTCACGGCATTATCAAAGAACTGCTTCGCCTTTTCCCCCTCTGCCGAAGAAGCATTTTCACAAGCCTTCATTGCTGCGCGCAATTCCGAAACATTTGGGATTTCGGAGGTGGCAATGTTGATACGCCTCACCTTGATGATTGCGGGCACCCCTTTTTTGGCCGCATCAGTGGTGTTCTGAGTTCCCTCCCGCCCTAGTGATCGAAACGGTGAACCTGAGAAATGCTCAATTCCAGAGTCGTTGAATCCATCCCATTGCTGCGATTCATCAAGCGGAAATTCGAAGCCTATCTTCGCCATTGTCAAGATTCTCCCTATTGATTCGTTCTTTTACTGATTTCGCCAATCTCTCAGAGACCGTGACGGCCACTGCGTTGCCCACCTGTGTGTACCTCTTAGCCCGCGGCATAGAGGCAGGAAAAGTGAAATCTTTGGGAAAGCCCTGTAGCGCGAGGCACTCGTATTCCGTCAGTTTGCGAAGACCTTTTGCTGTCGTAATGAACGGCACATTGTGACCACCGAGCCCCATGTTTGCCGTAAGCGTTGGGCACACGCCTGGTTCCTTGACTCGCACAAGATATTTTCTTAGCTGATATATCTGCCGGTCACCGGTCACTACACCATTTATCATGTGGTAATAGCGATTGTCTTTGGGAAGATAGTATTCGGAATCCACTTCCGCATCAAAATTAATAAAGTCAGCGATGTCACTCTTAGGCTGCGAGCCGGCGGAAGGGAACGTAAATCGGCCGCTGCTGAAGTGCTCGGTGGAAAGAGCGACCATGAAAAGCCTGATTCGTTGCTGTGGCAAGCCAGTCAGTGTTGCAGCGTTTAATTCAACCGCGTTTTCCTCCCGGAACCAGTAGCCTGCCTTTCTGATTTCGTTTTGTAGTCTCAAAAACCAAGCGCCGCCCTCGCCATATCTTAGGAAGGGTGCATTCTCAAGGACTATTATCTTGGGTCGATCTTTACCGAACTCCTTGAGTAATCTAATAATTTCGAAGAATAATTTTCCTCGTTCGTCCTCAAACCCCGATTTCGTACCGGCCTGCGAGAAACTCTGGCAAGGGAAGCCCGCATGCAATATGTCTACTGGCTCCAGTTTGTCGGCTTTTACTGAGACGCTTCGAATATCTTTTTCAATTATTCGTCGACTCGGAAGATTGTGTGCATACGTCTTAGTTGCGAAGGGGTCCATCTCAACGGCCCACGCTGTCGATATACCTGCACGTTCGAAGCCAAGACAGAATCCTCCGATTCCGGCGAAGAGCGCCCCTGCCTTCATCGTGGGAGTTCGAAGTCGTTCTTACGTTCGAGCTGAAGATTCATCTTGAACCGCAACTCGGTTTCGCTTAGCTTCTTGGATACTGCTCGAAATATCACTTTGACATCTTCCTCAGAATACGTGTAGTTAGACCTATTGGAGAGATTGCCCAAGAGTTCTAGATCTTTGAGCAACTTACGCGTGCGCGTTTCCGCGAGCCGGATGAAATTTTCTCGTGCGTTACCCATGGACCTGACTACGGTTGGATCACACATGCGCATGCCGCAGTCGCAGTCCCTACGCGTACATTTCGATTATGTACGCTACGATACGCGCGTCTTGTGGCGTTGGCAATCGATTTGAGTACTGGGATCGCGCAAAAATCGCGCGTGCCCAAGTGCCCCCGTGGCGGATTGGGGATCGGTGGGCGGTACTTTACGACTGTGGTAGGGGGGTGGAACTGCCATAGTTGCCTAAATTTTTTGGCGTAAAAATCGGAGGTGGGTGCTCGGGGCCGGAGCATCGCCGATCCCCCGTGCCCCCCATTGGCCTCTCGCAGGCGACGCTACCGCCGTCCGTCTTGGCAATGACCGAGGCTTGCAAGCGCGGGTCTAGGGCAACTAGCACATTTGCACCGACAGAATCAGCATTTCATCGACCGCCGGTTCGACTTCCTATGGAGCACGGAAGCTTGCGAGGTGCATCTCTTCGCCTGACTGGGAGCATGTCCTAGAAACTGCTCTGGGTCGCCATGTGTACGTCGATTCTTTCTTTCGACGGTGATTCGCCTCAGGCCGGACATATGTCCACTGGGTATGCCTCTGCGGTCAGTGCGAATCACCGTGACTGACCGTCCGCAAGGGTTGCATTTTCCTCTACGGACACTTACCATGTGGACACAACTTCAGTGGACACTCCATGCAGACCTTTCTCTACGCTCGCGTTAGCTCTGCTGACCAGACCATCGCCCACCAGAAGGACCACGCGGAAGCTGCTGGTTTTTCATTCGATGAGGTCATCAAGGATGAAGGCGTGTCGGGTGTCACCACGCGATTCCAAGACCGGAAGGGTGGCGCGAAGCTGCTCGACAAGCTGCGCCGGGGTGACACGTTGGTGGTCCGCTGGGTGGATCGTCTGGGCCGCAACTATGAAGACGTGACCGAGACGATCCGAACGCTGATGCAGCGAGGGGTCATCATCAAGACGATCATCAATAGCATGACGTTTGACGGGGCCACGCGCGACCCCATCCAGAAGGCCGTGCGCGATGCCCTGATTGGCTTCATGGCGGCCACGGCGCAAGCCCAGGCGGAGGCCACTAAGGAGGCACAGAAGGCCGGCATCAAGATGGCTCGGGAGCGTAGCGATGCACCGATCAAGTATCGAGGCCGCAAGCCGACCTTTGACGCTGAGCAGTTGCAGCGCGTCCATGAGCTTTTATCGATGGAGTGGAATCCCACCGCCATTGCGGCGGAAGTCGGTGTCCCACGCGCCACCGTCTATCGAATCCAAGAGGACCCCGCCAAGATGGCCGCGGTGCTGGAAGTCTGGGCGACTTGAACCGCGCTGATACCGAAAGGAAAGCGTAAGGGGCCTTTTCTGGCCAAAAGGCCCCCTTAGGAGACCTACGCGTTCGCGCCGGGCGTCAGTCGATTAACCCGCACCTTAGGAGAGCCCACAACGGCGATCTGCGCCAAACGATTAGGGCCGACCTTAGGAGACCTCTACGTTCTTCACCGTGACCGTGACCCGTGTCGCGCCGCACACGCGGCCTCCCTGGCTTGTCCTCGGAGGCCGCTTTCACGTTCAGGCGACTATTTCGCATTATGAGATCAGTGCGTGATGGTCTGCTTCAGCCAACTTCTCAAACACCATGACCCCAGACCTCAGCACCAACAAGCTCCAGACCACCCGAATCAAGGCATCGGATGGGACCACCGTGATCCTGTCCTACCTCAAGCCCGAGGCCCAGGCCATGCGAGACACCGTGGCCTCCATTCGACTGCGTGGCGACAAGCGGCCTTCCCTCTCGCTTCTCGCTCGCCGCTCCATCGGCCTCTATCTCGCCCGCCTGGAGAACACCCGCACATCCGATCCCGAAGCATTCGCCGAAGAGATCGCAACCCTGGAGAAGATGACCGCACCGCCGTGCCCCAAGACGCTCCAGCGGGCGCACCGCAAGAGTCCCGCATGACGACTCCCGCAGTCCCCAGGCCCAAGGCCGAACGACTCTTCTGGGTGAAGTACAACCCGACCGAATGGCAAGGCATGTACTCGGAACTGAGCGACGAGGAGTACGGCCTTTTCCATCGGGTGATTGCCAAGTTGTGGGCGACCCCTGGGAATCGACTCAACCTTGCTGCTCTCCTCGCGGACCTCCGAGTGAAACCTGACAGCGAGCGGGCGAGGGTCGTTCAGGGTCTCGTCGGCTACGTCCTCAAGGAGGCCGAAGACGGTCTGCTGTACGTGCAGGCCATAGATGACGCGTTCGCCGATGCGGTCAAGCGTGGCAGTGCTGGAACAGCAGGAGCCGCCGCCCGCTGGAACAAGCCGAAGCCGGCCCCTGCAACTGCTCTCTCCAACGCGAACCCTCATGACTTCTGAGGGCTGGGCCGATGCGGTCGCAATGCGGTCGCATGCGGTAGCAATGCCAACTAGAACCAGATAAGAACTACAGCAGACCTAGACCCAGAGACATAGCCAAGACCAGCACCATCCTGGCCTCGCTGATCGAATCATCTTCATGGTCTACGTCCTTCGGCCACGACGGCCAGCTTCGACAACCTGCTACGCAGGCACATCCGAAGACCCAACTTCCGAAGCGCCCCAAGAGCAACAAGAACGAATCACGTTCAAGGTTCCTTGTCGTGGTCCACCTCCTTCAACCATTCCTGAAGCACAGCCAAGTGGTCTGCCGCGCTTCGCGGACCCCACCGTTCATCTTCAGACGCCTCTCGATCAATCCATCCATGAACCTCCAATCCATCCATCCCCTTGCAATCCCCCTCCCTTTGGTCTTCAGCGAAAGCAAGGCCCAAACTGCCGCACAAACCGGCACCTCCGTCGCATTCCCTTCGGGTGACCTCTTGGCCGCTCGCAAGGCACGACAAGAGAAGAGGGCCGAGTGGTCGAAACTCAGTCTCCGACAGGACTGGGCCGATGCGGCGTTCATGCGTGACCACCTCCATGCGGCTGGCCTTCAGAGTCCCGATAGGAACGAACCCGCGACCGTGACCCGACTCCGCTGTCTCCTTCGCAGGGCCGGCGTGGATGGTCTCGAGATCATGGCGTGTGTCGGTACGAACCTCGCGGGTCATCTCCAGCGAAATCCTGCGTTACCCCTCTGGGCGGCCGCTGCGCTGGTGCTGGAGTCCACAGGCAGATTCACTCCAAGCCCGGCTTGATGCGGCTTGACAGCAGCGGGATATAGCCCAATTGGCCTACTCGATACCCGCGGCGCTTCGTGATGCAGCGATCGGAGCTTGCGCAGAGCGCCGCCGCCCGCCCCTTCGAGCCTTCGGGCGTCGTTCGTCGTCCGATAAACGGAACTCCGCACGGGCCTGTTGCGCCGCGCGACTGTCCGGGCTCAGCATGATATGAAGGCCCTTGTGCCAGACCTCCAGGAACCACCCACTCGAATCGCTCTCCAGCACATAGTCCACGGCTGAGAATTCCAAGTCGTCACGATCCCATGACTCTATGAAGAGGTCGAATCCAAGGAGTTCGGCAAGGGACTCATCGACAGTGATCGACGGCAAGGTGAAAGGCATCGCAAAGGTCTCCAACTGTGGTGAGCCTCCACTGTGCCCAGTTACCTCACGAAGAAAAAGTGTCATGGCAGATTTCGCCGACTGGAAACCTTTCCCAATCGGCGATTGCTCGCGGTCAAGAAGAGTACCGACGCGTCCTCCTTCAACTCGGAATTGGGACGACAACATTGGCTAAATTGGCCCATCCGGCAAGCTGGTTGCTGTCCTGGCAGATCATCCGCGCCCTCGCATAGAACCTGCGTCGCGTATCCTGGCCGTCGATCGGGATCATGCGCTTGAAGTACCACTGCTAAACGGCGGGAGACAGATGAGCCAAGCATTTACGACCTACTGGAAGCCTGACGGATGGGCGCGTTTGGCCCTGGGCGATCCAATCCTTTACGCGGCCGGCTCAGGATTCCTAAAGCGCGGAGTCGTCAAGGGCTCTCGTATCTACGTGATGAACGTCGCCAACGGTGAGGTACGCCTTCTTGGCTCCTTCACGGTCGACACCGTCGCGAACACCGAACAGGCGAAAGCACTGGGCATGGAGCCTCGGGATGCAAGGGAACACTTGATCGCGGAGGATGGGACGGCCACACCCTTCCAAATTCGCCCCCTCCCCCTCGATATGGCTCGCGCTCTTGAGTTCGTTCGAGATGGCAAGAAGTCGGTTCTGATATTTAAACCGTCCGGCGGCGTTGACGGCCAAACTCTGCGAGGGATTCGTGAGCTGGAAGAGACATCCGCTGCGTTGCTTGACTCGCTACTTATCGGAAGTGCAGTGACGCCAACCCGCATGAGCGACGGCAGCGATGCCGCGATGGAGCCACATCCTTTATATGAAGACGATGGGCGCCAGGTTAAGGCTCGATTCCTCATTAGTCTTGATGATGATCGCGTGAACGTGATCGTTGAATCCCGAGGCGGCGCGATCGGCACGGCAAACGAAAGGAACAGCGAGTATGGCCTCGCGTTGAGGTTGATTGTTTCGAGGCTCGCTGATGCAAGCATTGGCATCGATGACGCCACCGTGGAGTCTTCAGAACTGCTGCGTCGCGGACTAACCAAAGTCCAGCGGCGGGTACAGGGGCTTTCATTTCCGATGGCCCTATCGAAGACCGCGGATGCTTACGCCATCGCACTTGCACTTCAGCGAGGACAGAAGTCAGTTGGGTCTGAAAGTGAGGCAGGAGGAGGCAACACAACTCGGAGACTGTTGCTGACGCTTGCCGCTCATGGGCTTAGCGCCGACGCGCTCTCTGATCTCTTGGGCGCGGGATCGAATGCGGGCGACACCCCGCTTCCTCTTGGCCCCGACTTCGGTGCAACAACTAAAGGCGACTTCAATCCGAATGGCATGACCGACGCACGGCGAAGAGTACTCGCGTGTTTGGCGCAGCGACAGGGGCAACCTGGATTTCGACGTGAGCTACTGGAAGCATACGACAACAAGTGCGCGATCACTGGTTGTGATCTTTCGGCGGCACTCGAAGCTGCGCATATTGTTCCGTACTGGGGGCCGCACACGAATCACGTGCAAAACGGATTGCTTCTGCGCTCTGACCTTCATACGCTGTTCGATCGAGGAGTGTTTGGTATCGATCCGGCGACTTGGCAAGTGAAATCTAACGGCAGCCTCAAGGGGACGCACTACGAATGGCTTGAGGGCGCACAACTGACGCCGCCGAAAGAATCGTCATCGGCTCCTAGCGAACTGGCGCTGCGACTGCACCTACAAACGCTGTCTGGAGCATGATGACCGGCCTGCCCATAGTTGGCATCTCCCCCAACTACAAGCGTCGGGACGCGTAAGTACTGCGTCTCCAGTCGCGGCCTCAAATTTCTGTTATCGCGCCCACGGATTAGGGGGCTCGATGCTTTCGTCATCGTCCTCAAGGGAGGTCCGAAATCGCTTGTCCAGCCACGTTTCAAACTTCTCGCTGAATTCGGAGACGTGCTTCAAGATGCCGATGATTTCGAGCAAGAAAAAAACAATGAGCGCTGCAATAAGGAGCTTCCCGAGAGTGCCGCCTGGCACATGGTGTCCGAGCACCAGCGATACCCCGCCTACTAGCACAAGGCCCACGATGGCAAACTGCGCCGTCAGGCGGATACGTCTTGCCCATGAGCGAGCGCGCGCTTCCATCTTGATGCGACTCCGACGGAGGATCTCGCTATAGGAGTTTTCTGCGGTTTCCGCTCGTGCTGCCGCGACGCGCTCCCGGTCTGACACTTCGGCCAGCCTTTTCTCGTAGCCAGCCCGGAGACTGTGCATTTTTTCGTGCGCACTAGCTGCGTAGTCGGTCTTCACCCGGCTAACGATTTCGTCCAGGGTATTCGTATCTATGTCGTCTTCGTCATCAGATTCAAGTTCGGCAGTCCGAAGCAAGTCCTCCGAAAGCGAAGAAACGACAATGGCAGTGGCTTCATCGGAGGTGAGCCGATTGCTCCGTTGTAGTTCCTTCAGATGGTGAAGAAAGCGGTCCCAGGTTGCTTGGCCGGGTCGCATAGCCGCCCCGCACAGGGCCACAAGCTCGCGCAACTTGAAATCGTCGGCAAGCTTTGGATGCTTGAGCCAAGCCACATTTGCTAGTGCTCGGATATGCACGACAGGTTCGACCCCGGAGTCGCGTTCATCCTCGTGCCACCACGATCTTGCGTTGGCGATGAACAGCGATGAACTTGTCGCAAAAACGGCGTGAGCGCTTTCTATGCTGTTTGACCTACGGCCCTTCCTTAGGGTCAACACGCCCGCTACGCAATCTACATCGTGGACTAGTCGAGGTTCAAGCTCATCTTGAAGTTTTGGGCTCAGGAGTCTCTTTGTCAGTGCCGCTTCCCCGCCGGTAAATTCCGCGACGCGAGCGGGAGTCCTGTGTATACGCAAGCCGAGCTTCTCGATATCGCCTTCAAGAAGCGCTTGTATTTCGCGCACGTCGCTGGTCGAGTACTGCTTCGTCAAAAAATGACGTGCCATCGGCCCCTGGCGCAACGACGAACGACCAGAGGCTGTAGCAAGTTTGCGTTCGTACATCGCGAGGATTCGTCGAATCTCGGCCACGGTTTTGTCGAACACAAAACAACTAGCGCCCGCAGATTTCAACACCTGGATCGTCTCACGCATCAACGTGCTTGCTGCCCCACCCTCATAGCCCAGTGCTTGGCGGATCAAATTGCTGTCGAAGTAGACCGCAAGATCGGGAAAGCGCTTCGCGGCTGGGTTGATGTGGGGCTGAAACGCCGCGTGGTACAGCACCAACCCTTCGAGCATTCGATTCAGCACAGCGGACAGAGCCGGGTCGGAGGCGGCAACATCTCGTATGAACTCCGCGACAACGGCTCGGCCTAAGTCTCCCTGCTCGCGCTTCCAAGGGCGGTCAGTCGGCCGATCCAACAATAGATCGACTTGCTCCTCTTCAATGAACTTGAAAAGGAGCGCCAAAGCGGCGTCGGTGGATTCGATGTGGAGGGCGCGACGAGCGGCGTGTTCTACCAGAGCGTCTGCTAAACGAGTTTGATCGCGCTCAATCGCTCCCTTGTGCAACGCGACGTCTACAGGTGGCGGTTTGCTGCCTGGTTCCTTCCAAAAGCGCCCAGTCTCCCGACGAAGATAGCCCTTCGCGACTGCCCGCTTTAATAGCGACGTGAGCGTTGCTTGGGGGATTGCAAGATCGTGCGTCCTGAATATTGCTTCTTGAACCTCGACGGTCGCAAAACTTGTGGCTTGAATCTGTGGCAGAACGTCGAGAACCAGTGGCATGAAGATGCCGAGATGGTCGCTCCCTCCATCTAGTTGAGCTTTGAGGAAGGCGACAGTTACAAGCCCCCCTGGGGCGACCTTACGCTCGGATGTTGCTTCCAACAATGTCTCCCCGATCACGACGTGAGGCGAGACTGGTTCCAAGGTAGGTTCCAAGCCTGGATTCATCGTCAGTGCTTGCTACCGCTGGAGGCCGCGTCAAGAATCACTTACATAAGTGTTCCGACACGGCGTTCAAGTTTGGTGGCGCTTCAGGGATTCGAACCCCGGACCTGTGGATTATGATTCCATCGCTCTAACCGACTGAGCTAAAGCGCCTGAGCCCAAAATTATAGCGCGGCTTCTGCGGCAAGTCGCCGGCGCGGCGTGATGGGTTGCGCACGGTGCTGTCCGTCCTCCTCGAACCACGGCACTTCAGCCTTCTCATGTTCAGCTTCTTCAAGAAAAAACCTCTCGACGCCGACGCGTCCGATGTCGTCGAACCCCGCGTCGACGCGGTGCCGGCGGCGACTCCCGCCGCGCCGGCCGATGCCGAGAAGCGCGGTTGGCTAGATCGCCTTCGCGGATCGCCTGCTGCCGCAACTGTCGCGCCCGACGCGCCCGACGCCGCCTCGACGCCGAGCACCGAGACAGATGCGCCGCGCCTGAGCTGGATGGACAAGCTGCGTGGCGGTCTTCGCAAGACCGGCTCCAGCATCGCGCAGGTCTTCACCGGCACGCAGATCGACGACGCCTTGTACGAGGAGCTCGAGTCGGCGCTGCTGATGGCCGACGCTGGCGTCAAGGCCACCGAGTTCCTGCTCGACGATCTCAAGCGCCGCGTCAAGGCGGCCAAGGCGAGCGATCCGCACGCGGTGAAGGAGCTGCTGGCCGACGCGCTCGCCGAACTGCTCGCGCCGCTGGAGAAACCGTTGCGCGTGGGCGAGCATGTGCCCACGGTCATCATGGTGGTCGGCGTCAACGGCGCCGGCAAGACGACCAGCATCGGCAAGCTCACGCGCCATCTGGCCGAAGCGCAGCAGAAGGTCTTGCTCGCGGCCGCCGACACCTTCCGCGCCGCGGCGCGCGAGCAGCTCGCGGTGTGGGCGGGGCGCAATCGGGTCGAGATCGTCGGGCAGGAGGGCGGCGACCCGGCGGCCGTCACCTTCGATGCGGTGATCGCCGGCAAGGCGCGCGGCTGCGACGTGGTGATCGCCGACACCGCGGGCCGGCTCACCACGCAAGTGCATCTGATGGACGAGCTGAAGAAGATCCGCCGCGTGATCGCGAAAGCGCAAGAGGGCGCGCCGCACGAGGTGCTGCTGGTGGTCGACGGCAACACCGGCCAGAACGCGCTCGCGCAGGCGCAGAGTTTCGATGCGGCGCTGCAGCTCACCGGCCTGATCATCACCAAGCTCGACGGCACGGCCAAGGGCGGTGTGCTGGCGGCGGTGGCGTTGTGGTCGCGTGAACGCGTGGCTGCGGGCGGTGCGCCGCTGCCGGTCTACTTCATCGGCGTGGGCGAGCAGCTCGAAGATCTGCAGACCTTCGATGCGCGCGAGTTCGCGCACGCGTTGTTGAGCTGAGCTGAGGTGTTCGAGCTGAGGACAGCTCGAACGGCGCCGTCAGTTCTTGCGCAGCGGCGTCGGCGACGAGTCGAGGTCGTCGAACCAGGTGGACGGCGGCGGCTCCTGCAGCTCGATCATTTCGTCCTGCGTCGAATCGCGGCCGGTGTCGTCGAACGGATTGAAGCGGCCGGTGGCCGGCTCGACGGCTGTCGCCTTGGCCTCTTCGGGCGAGTCCAAGGGCATCGGGGTCGAGAACGGCGATGTCGTCGGCGCCTGCTTGGGCAGGATGGCTTCGCGTGCGGCGCTCGTCGACGGCAGCGCGTCGGCGCGCCACACCATCATCGGGATGCTCGCCGCCTGCAGCGAGCGCGAGATGCGCGACAGCCGCTTGCGCGCGCGATCGCTCATCTGGCCTTCGGGTTGCAGCTCGACGACCGCGACCACTTGCGCGGCCATGTCGCACACCAGGAAGTCGACGCACTGGTAACCCAGGCGACGCAGCCAGTCGGCGTACGAATGGCGCTTGGGCACGCTCAGAAAGCGCGACAGCGGCACCTGAGACAGCACCATGTATTCAGGCAACGCGCGCACCAGCGTGCCGAACGCGACGCGCTCGCGCGTGGTCAGCACACGCGTGGCTTGCGGCGGCCAGCCGATCAGCGTGTCGATGCGCTCCGATGGCGCGCTCGGTTCGCGGCCGACGCTGACACCGCGGCGGCGCAGCCACCAGCCCCCCGCCAGCAGCACCACTGCCAGCAACACCAGAACAATTTGCAATGTGGTCATCGGTCAGTCTCGACTGCGAACCCGAACATGCGGCCAAGAGTAGCCGGACTTCGCGGCCGCGTCACCCATCGATTGGGACAAGCGGCCCCGAAAAATGTGGCCTCAGCGCATGCCGCCCGGCCCGCCCATGCCCTTCATGCCGCCCATGCGCTTCATCATCTTCATCATGCCGCCACCCTTCATCTTCTTCATCATGTCGCGCATCTGCTCGAACTGGTTCAGCAGCCGGTTCACGTCCTGCACCTGAACGCCCGCGCCGCTGGCGATGCGGCGCTTGCGCGTGGCCTTGAGCAGATCGGGCTTGCGGCGCTCCAGCGGCGTCATCGAACAGATGATGCCTTCCATGCGGCGCATGTCGCGCTCGGCGCGGTCCATGTCGGCGGGGCCCGCGGTCTTGCCGCCGGTCATCTGCGACGGCAGCTTGTCCATCAGGCCCGCGAGGCCGCCCATCTTCTTCATCTGGGAAAGTTGTGACAAAAAGTCATTCATGTCGAAAACATCACCCGACTTGACCTTGTCGACGAGCTTTTGCGCCGCCGCGATGTCGACGCCCTTCTGCACCTCTTCGACCAGGCCGACGATGTCGCCCATGCCGAGCACGCGACCGGCGTGGCGCTGCGCGTCGAAGACCTCGAGCCCGTCGATCTTCTCGCTCACGCCGGCGAACTTGATCGGCGCGCCGGTGATCTGCCGGACCGACAAGGCCGCGCCGCCGCGCGAATCGCCATCCATCTTGGTCAGCACGATGCCGGTCAGCGGCAATGCTTCCTTGAAGGCCTTGGCGGTGTTGATCGCGTCCTGGCCCTGCATCGCGTCGACGACGAACAGCGTCTCGACCGGCTTGAGCGCCGCGTGCAGTTCGGTGATCTCGCGCATCAGCGCTTCGTCGATCGCCAGGCGGCCGGCGGTGTCGACGAGCAGCACATCGAAGTAGTGCTTGCGTGCGTAGTCGAGCGCGGCGAGTGCAATCGCGAGCGGCTTGTCTTCGGCACTCGACGCGAACCATTCGGCGCCGGCCTGCGCGGTCACGCGCTTGAGCTGGTCGATCGCGGCGGGCCGATACACGTCGGCCGAGACCGTCAGCACCTTCTTCTTGCGCTTCTCGATCAGGTGCTTGGCGAGCTTGGCGGTGGTCGTGGTCTTGCCGGCGCCCTGCAGGCCGGCCATCAGGATCACCGCCGGCGGCTGCGCGGCGAGGTTGATGTCGGACACGCCCTCGCCCATGGTCGCGGCGAGTTCGCGGTTGACGATGCCGACCAGCGCCTGGCCCGGCGACAGCGAGCCCACCACCTCGGCGCCGAGCGCCTTCTCCTTCACGCGGGCGATGAAATCGCGCACGACCGGCAGCGCGACGTCGGCCTCGAGCAAGGCCATGCGCACCTCGCGCATCATGTCCTGCACGTTGTCTTCGGTGATGCGGGCCTGGCCACGCATCGTCTTGACCAAACGACTCAGACGGTCGGTGAGGGTGGAAGCCATCTGGGGGAGGGCGCTCCGCTGAACAGCGGGCGCGAAAGTACACTGTGAGGATGATTCTATCGTTCGCCCCGACCACCGAGTCCGCCGCGACCTCGGCGTGGGCGCTGGGTTTGCCGAGCGTTGTCGCGCTGATCGCGTACAGCGCGGCGGCCTTGCTGCGCGAGCGGCGCGCCACCGCATTGCGTGCGGCCTTGCTGGTCGGCTGGATCGCGCACGCGATGGCGATCTGCGCCGATGTGGCCGGCATCGGCAGCGATGTGGTCGTGGCGCGTTTCGGCTTCGCGCCGGCGCTGTCGATGACGGTCTGGCTGGTGCTCGCGGTCTACCTCGTCGAGAGCCGCTTCGTGCCGCTGCCGGGTGCGCGCCGTGTGCTGGCGGTGCTGGGCATCGCGGTCGTCATCGTCGCATGGTTGTTTCCCGGCGAACTGCGCCCGCAGGTCGCCTCGCGCTGGGCGCCGGTGCATTGGGCGCTGGGCATCGCGTCGTACGGCCTGTTCGGCGCGGCGGTGCTGCACGCCGCGATGCTCAACCGCGCCGAGCGCCAGATGCGCACGGCGGCGATGGCGACATCGGGCGCCGGCAAGGGCATGCCTTTGCTGCAACTCGAACGCATGACCTTCCGCTTCGTCGGCGCCGGCTTCATCGTGTTGTCGGCCGCGATCCTGCTCGGCACCTGGTTCGCGCATCCCTGGCGCTGGGACCACAAGACCGTGTTCTCCATGCTCGGCTGGCTCGTGTTCGCGGGGCTGCTCGCGGGCCGTCGCGCGTTCGGCTGGCGCGGCGTGGCGGCCACGCGCGGCGTGTATGCGGGCGCGGCATTGCTGCTGCTGGCCTACGTGGGTTCGCGCTTCGTGCTCGAAGTGCTGCTGCACAAGACGCCGGTCTGAGGCCGAGCGCGCGCCTATGAAATTCATCCTGGTCGTGCTCGCGGTGGTGGTGCTGTTGTGGATGCTGCGCGGCAGCGTTCGGCGCATGCGCCCGCCCGCGCCGCCGCGCGCTGGCGATGCGGCGCCGCCGCAGGCGATGCTGAGCTGCGCGCACTGCGGCGTGCACCTGCCCGGCAATGAAGCCTTGCCCGGACGTGGCGGCGTGTTCTGCGACGAGGCGCATCGCGCGGCGTTCGAGCGCGCGCATCCTTCCGCATGAACCAAGCCTCGCGCGGCCAGGAGCGGCGGTCGGCAGACCGTCGCGGCGAGCGCCGCGCGCCGGTCGCCGACGAGTCCTGGTTCGGCGCGTTCAGCTCCGAGGGCGACACGCAGTTGCGCGACGACGAGCCGTCGGAGGCCGCGTCCGTCGCGGCCGAGTACGCGTCGACCTTCGAGAGTTCGCTGCGTGCCCGCACCGACACCAAGAAGCCCGACGACTCGCGCTTTCTCTTGCGCGAAGCGACGCGCGTGGTGGCCTCGGGGCAGACGGCGTTCGAGCGCCTGTACCGCGCCTTCATCGCCGCACGTGCGGCGCTCGGCCTGGCCTTGGCGGCGGCGATGGCGGTCGGCGGCCTGTTCGGGTTGCGCGCGACGCTGGCGACAGTGATCGTCAGCGTGGCCTACGCGGTGCTCGCGATCGGCACCTGGGTGGTGCCGCGCTACCGCACCGCCGCGGCGCCGCGTGCGATGGCGCGTCTCGCGAGCCCGCAGTGGCTGGCCACCATCGGCGTCGACCTCGTCTGCTTCATCGCGCTGCATGTGCTCGCGCCGGGCAACAGCCTCAACTATGTGGCGCTGCTGGTGCTGCCGGTGCTGATGGCCGGCGTGCTGACACCGCGCAAGCTCGCGTTGGCCACCTCGGCGGCGATCACGCTGGCCCTGCTCGGCGCGGCCTACCTCACCGTGCTCGGCGGCGCCGATGGCTCGCTGCAGATCACGCAGGCGGCGCTGGCCGGCACCGGCTTCTTCGTGATCACGGTGCTCGCCGGCGAACTCGCGGGCCGCCTGGCGCGCGAGGAACTCACCGCGCGCGGCAGCATGGAGATGGCGCGCCAACAGGCCCAGCTCAACCGCCTGGTGATCGAGGAGATGCAAGACGGCGTGCTCGTCGTCGACCGCCGCGGTCGGGTGCGCGCCGCCAATCCTGCGGCGCGGCGCCTGCTCGCGCCCACCGGCTTGAGCCGGCCGGCGCCGTTCCAGTTGCGCGGCGTGCAGGCCTGGGACGCGCTCGTCAAGACCGTGGAGCGCGCGTTCGGCGAAGCGTCGTGGCCCGAGGCGGGTCGTGACGTGGTGCTGCAGTTCGATCCGGCGGCGGGCAACGCCGCAGGCGCGCAACGCACGCTGCGCGCCCGCGTGCGCTTCACGCGCAAGCGCGAGCCGCAGGCGGTCGAGGAATTCTGCGTGCTGTTTCTCGAAGACGTGCGCAACATGCAGGCGCGCAGCCGGCAGGAAAAGCTGGCCGCGATGGGCCGTGTGTCTGCGGGCATCGCGCACGAGATCCGCAATCCGCTGGCTGCGATCTCGCAGGCCAATGCGCTGCTCGCCGAAGACGCCACCGATCCCGGCCAGCGGCGCCTGATGCGCATGGTGACCGAGAACGTCGAGCGGCTCAAGCGCATCGTCGACGACGTGATGGAGGTCGCGCCGGGCGTCGTGCAGGACGTCGGCGTCATCGATGCCACCGCGCTGGTGGGCACCATCTGCAGCGAGTGGGCGCGTGCGGCGGGCGTCGTGCTCGGCGAGCAGAGCGTGCTGCACATCGAGCTGCCGCCGGAACCGGTCGGCGTGCTGTTCGATGCCGAGCACCTGCGCCGCGTGCTCGTGAACCTGCTCGACAACGCGCTGCGCCACGCGAGCAAATCGCCCGGCGCGATCCGCTTGCGGCTGGACTCGCGCCACGAGGCTCAGGCGTTCCTGAGCCTGGCGAGCGACGGGCCGCCGATCCCGCCCGATGTAGAGCCGTATCTGTTCGAGCCGTTTTTCTCGACGCGCAGCCGCGGCACCGGCCTGGGCCTGTATATTTGCCGGGAGCTGTGCGAGCGTTACGGCGCGACCATCGACTACCGGCTGCGCGCCGAAGGCGAGAGCCAGCGCAACGAGTTCTACGTCGACATGCAACGCAAGGCATTGGGCCCGGTCGAAGCCCGACTTCATTTGACGCCATGACCAACGCATCGCATTTCGGCCTGCTCGTCGTCGACGACGAACCCGACCTGCGCACCCTGTACGAGCTGACGCTGCTGCGCGAAGGCTACGACATCGAGACCGCAGGCACGGTGCAGGACGCACTGCTGCACCTGAAGGACCGCGTCTACAGCGCCGTCATCACCGACATGCGTCTGCCCGACGGCACCGGCCTCGACGTGCTGCGCTGGCTCGAGGAGAGCGGCCGGCGCGAGAAGGCCATCGTGATCACCGCCTACGGTTCGGCCGAGAACGCGGTCGAGGCCTTGAAGGCCGGCGCCTACGACTACCTCACCAAGCCGGTCGACCTGAAGCAGTTCCGTGCGGCCGTGGCCTCTGCCCTCGGGCGCGCGGGTTCGAGCGGCATGCCGACGATAGACCCGACGACGCTGCCTTCCGAGAGCGGCGCGCCGGCCGCGGCGGCGCCTGCGCCGCGCCCCGCTGCGGCGGCGCCCACGCCGGCCGCGCCGGTGAGCCAGGCGTTGTCGCGCATGGCCGGTCAATCGAGTGCGATGCAGCAGGTGCGCTCGATGGTCGACAAGGTGGCGCGCAGCATGGCGCCGGTGCTGGTCAACGGCGAGTCCGGCACCGGCAAGGAACTGGTCGCGCGTTCCATCCACGAGGTCAGCGTGCGCAGCCACCAGCCGTTCGTGGCCGTCAACTGCAGCGCGATTCCCGAGCAACTGCTCGAAGCCGAATTCTTCGGCTACCGCAAGGGCGCGTTCACCGGCGCGATGGACGACCGCGAGGGCTTCTTCCAGGCGGCTAACGGTGGCACGCTGTTCCTCGACGAGATCGGCGATCTGCCGCTGGCGATGCAGTCGAAGCTGTTGCGCGCGATTCAGGAGCGGTCGGTGCGGCCGGTCGGTGCCGTCACCGAAGTCTCGGTGAATGTGCGCCTGCTCAGTGCCACGCACAAGGATCTGGCCGCCGAGGTTCACGCGGGCCAGTTCCGCCAGGACTTGTACTACCGGCTCAACGTGATCCAGATCCGCGTGCCGCCTTTGCGCGAGCGCGTCGAAGACCTGGTGGCGATCAGCGAACTCGTGCTCGAGCGCATCGCGCGCGATGCCGGTGTCTCGCCGCCGCCGCGGCTCACGCGCGATGCGATCGTGCACCTCGCGCGCTACCCGTTCCCCGGCAATGTGCGCGAGCTCGAGAACCTGCTGCATCGCGCGGTGGCCTTGTCGGGCGGCGAGTTCATCGACGTGTACGACCTCGGCCTGCCCGAATCGGTGTTCACCGACAGCGCGGCGCAGGAGCTCGACCTCATCACCGAGAACACCCGCGGCGACGTGCTGCAGCAGGTGCGCCCCGATCTCGCGCCCATGGTGCCGATCGAGGAGCCCTTGCCCAGCAACCTGGAGCACCACCTCGACCATGTCGAGCGCGACATCCTCGTGCGCGCGCTGGAACGCCATCGCTTCAATCGCACGGCGGCCGGCGCCAGCCTCGGCCTGTCGCTGCGGCAGATGCGCTACCGCATGGCGCGGCTGGGTGTGAACGTCGGGGGCGACGGCGGCACCGATCGGGATTGAGCGTGAGCGCAGCGGCTGGCGCCACATGGCGCAAGGGTTGGCTGCAAGGCGTGCGGCATTGCCGCTCACCCAACGTCGGGCCGCGACCGGCCGGCTGTCTGGTCGATCTGGCGCTGGTTCATTCGATCAGCCTGCCGCCAGGTGAGTACGGCGGCGATGCGATCGAGCGGCTGTTCACGAACACGCTCGACTGGGACGCGCATCCTTACTACCAGCAGATTCGCGGCCTGCAGGTGTCGGCGCATTTCGTGATTCGGCGCGATGGCGAACTGGTCCAGTTCGTGTCGTGCGACAAGCGTGCATGGCATGCCGGCCAATCGGCCTGGCGAGGCCGCGAGAACTGCAACGACTTCTCCATCGGCATCGAGCTCGAAGGGCTGGAAGGCGAACTGTTCGACGCGCCGCAATACGACGCGCTGGCGACGCTGCTCGGCAAAATCGCAGCGCACTATCCGCTCGCTGCGGTGGTCGGCCATGAAGACGTTGCGCCGGGTCGCAAGTTCGATCCCGGCGCGGGATTCGATTGGCCTCGGCTCATCGCGATGGTGGGCGCGAGCGCTCCGTATTTTCCCGAAGAGCTCGCGCGGCGCGGCCCGCGCTGAGGCGATCCTGCGGTCTTCGCGGCCACTGACGGCGCGGCCTGCAAGGCCGAATCGCGCGCTGCGCCAAGCGTGGCGCGGTCTCGAATCACCAGCCCGCATGCGTGTTGAGCGAGCGCGCCAGCAGCGCCCGGATCGCCTCGTCGAACGCATTCATCGTTCGTCACAAGAACGCTATAGCTAGTGCTTGTAGTACCCCCTACACCCCAGATATAGTGTGTGTTCGTGGTATTCTTCAACCCTTCATTCAACGCCGAATTCCGCATGTTCCAGCGCGTCGCCGACCAAGCCCGCTGCGGGCTGAGTTCTTCCGCTGCCATGTCGACCGCCTTGTGCCGCACCCGCGTGGTGTCGCCGCAAGCGCCCTGACCGATTGAAGCCACCCATTCCTGCGACAGACCAAAATCAAGAGGGCCATCCATGCAAGCAGTCACCGCCACCACCTCTCCCGCCGCCGCCGTAGTGCGCCCCATGGCCGAGTCCAAACCGCTGAGTTCGGTGTATCAGGGCTACCAGATCATTCGCCGCAACGGCGCGGTCGTGTCGTTCGAGCCGAACAAGATCGCCGTCGCATTGATGAAGGCGTTTCTCGCGGTGCACGGCACGCAGGGGGCGGCGTCGGCGAGCGTGCGCGAGACGGTCGACGGCCTGACCGAATCGGTGGTGCGCGCGCTGCTGCGCTCGCGTCCGGGCGGCGGCACCTTCCACATCGAGGACGTGCAGGATCAGGTCGAGCTCGGCCTGATGCGCGGCGGCCATCATGAAGTGGCGCGCGCCTATGTGCTGTACCGCGAACGCCGCACGCAGGAGCGCGCGAAGCAGGGCCAGCCGGTGGTGACGGTGGCCGAAGCGGTGCTGACGGTGATCGATCGCGGCCAGCGCGTGCCGCTGGATTTTGCGCACCTTCAAACGGTGATCGAATCGGCCTGTGCCGGCCTGGGCGCTGAAGTGAAGCCCGATCCGATCATGGCCGAGACCAAGCGCAACCTCTACGACGGCGTGCCGATCGATGAAGTGCACAAGGCCTCCATCCTGGCCGCCCGCACGCTGATCGAGAAGGACCCCGGCTACACGCGCGCCACCGCGCGGCTGCTGCTGCACACGATCCGCCGCGAGATCCTCGGCGAGGAAGCGCTGCAGTCCGACATGGCCACGCGCTACGCCGAGTACTTCCCCGGCTACATCAAGAAGGGCGTGCAGGCCGAACTGCTCGACGACAAGCTGCTGCAGTTCGACCTCGCCAAGCTCGGCGCCGCACTGAAGGCCGACCGCGACCTGACGTTCGACTACCTCGGCCTGCAGACCCTGTACGACCGCTACTTCCTGCACATCGACGAGCAGCGCATCGAGCTGCCGCAAGCCTTCTACATGCGCGTGGCGATGGGCCTGGCGCTGGGCGAGATCGACCGTGAAGCGCGCGCGATCGAGTTCTACGAAGTGCTGTCCAGCTTCGACTTCATGAGCTCGACGCCGACGCTGTTCAACGCCGGCACGCGCCGCTCGCAGCTGTCGAGCTGCTACCTCACGACCGTGGCCGACGACCTCGACGGCATCTACGAGGCACTGAAAGAGAACGCGCTGCTGAGCAAGTTCGCCGGCGGCCTCGGCAACGACTGGACCAACGTGCGCGCGCTGGGCAGCCACATCAAGGGCACGAACGGCAAGAGCCAGGGCGTGGTGCCGTTCCTGAAGGTCGTGAACGACACGGCGGTCGCGGTCAACCAGGGCGGCAAGCGCAAGGGCGCGGTCTGCGCCTATCTTGAAAGCTGGCACCTGGATCTGGAAGAGTTCCTCGAGCTGCGCAAGAACACCGGTGACGATCGTCGGCGCACGCACGACATGAACACCGCGAACTGGATTCCCGATCTGTTCATGAAGCGCGTGATGGACGGTGGCAACTGGACGCTGTTCTCGCCCAGCACCTGCCCCGACCTGCACGACCTGTTCGGCAAGGCCTTCGAGACCGCCTATGTCGGCTACGAAGAGAAGGCCGCGCGCGGCGAGATCAAGCTGTTCAAGACCACGCCGGCGCGTGACCTGTGGCGCAAGATGCTCTCGATGCTGTTCGAGACCGGCCATCCCTGGATCACCTTCAAGGACGCCTGCAACGTGCGCTCGCCGCAGCAGCACGTGGGTGTGGTGCACTCGAGCAACCTGTGCACCGAGATCACGCTGAACACCAGCGAGACCGAGATCGCGGTCTGCAACCTCGGCTCGGTGAACCTGGTGCATCACTTGACCAGCATCAATGGCCCTGATGGTGTTCCGGTTCGGCAGATCGATCACGCGAAGCTGCGCAAGACGGTGTCGACCGCGATGCGCATGCTCGACAACGTGATCGACATCAACTACTACGCCGTCAAGAAGGCGCGCGACTCGAACCTGAAGCACCGCCCCGTCGGGCTGGGCATCATGGGCTTCCAGGACGCGCTGTATGAATTGGGCGTGCCGTACGCGTCGGATGCGGCGGTCGAGTTCGCCGACCGTTCGATGGAAGCCGTGTGCTACCAGGCCTACTGGGCCTCGACCGATCTGGCGGCCGAGCGCGGCCGCTACTCGAGCTACCGCGGCTCGCTGTGGGACCGCGGCATCCTGCCGATCGACTCGCTCGAACTGCTGGCCGAACAGCGCGGCGGGTATGTCGAAGTCGACCGCAGCGTCACGCTCGACTGGGACGCGCTGCGTGCGCGCATCCGCGAGCACGGCATGCGCAATTCCAACTGCGTCGCGATCGCACCGACCGCGACCATCTCCAACATCGTCGGCGTGAGCGCATCGATCGAGCCGTCGTTCGGCAACCTGTCGGTCAAGTCCAACCTGTCGGGCGAGTTCACCATCGTCAACGAGTACCTCGTGCGCGATCTGAAGAAGCTCGGTCTGTGGGACGACGTGATGGTGATGGACCTCAAGCACTTCGACGGTTCGCTGCGCCGCATCGACCGCGTGCCCGAGGATCTGAAGTCGCTCTACGCCACCGCGTTCGAGATCGAGACGCAGTGGCTGGTCGAGGCCGCAGCGCGTCGCCAGAAGTGGATCGATCAGGCGCAGTCGCTCAACATCTACATGGCCGGCGCCTCGGGCAAGAAGCTCGACGAGACCTACAAGCTCGCGTGGTTGCGCGGCCTGAAGACCACGTACTACCTGCGCACGGTGGGCTCGTCGCACGCCGAGAAATCGACGGTGAAGGCAGGGCACATGAACGCTGTCTCGAGCGATGCGGGTGCGTCGTCGATGAGCGCGAAGCCGATCGTCGATGCAGCGATGAGCGTGAGTCATGTCGAGCCCGCGACCGACATGAAGTTCTGCGCGATCGACGACCCGGATTGCGAAGCTTGTCAGTGAATCTCGAAGCGTGTCAGTGATTTCCCACGCACTTTGTTGACCTTGGTCGATGCGAAGCCGCAACAGGCAACGCGCGCGAATGTCAATAAGTGCTTGGGGTTATCTCGCAACACTCTCATAATTAGAACGCACAGGAAACACTCACCATGCTGGTTTGGGAAGAAGAAGCTAAACCCACTGCCGTTCACAACACAGGCCTTGCGCAGATGCCTGTCGCGCAAGCATCCCTCGTGCATCTTTCCTCTGTGTCGTCTGCGGTGTCGTCTGGTGTTCCGTCCACCATCGCGTTCGATGCGTCGACAGTGACGACCACTGCAGCTCCTGTCGAAGAAGCCAAGCCCGCGACGATGCGGCGCGTGAAGGCTGCCGACAAGCGCATCATCAACGGCCAGACCGACGTCAACCAGCTCGTGCCGTTCAAGTACAAGTGGGCGTGGGAGAAGTACCTCGCCACTTGTGCCAATCACTGGATGCCGCAAGAGGTCAACATGTCGCGTGACATCGCGACCTGGAAAGACCCGAACGGCCTCACCGAAGACGAGCGTCGCATCGTCAAGCGCAATCTCGGCTTCTTCGTGACGGCCGATTCGCTCGCCGCGAACAACATCGTGCTCGGCACCTATCGCCACATCACCGCACCCGAGTGCCGCCAGTTCCTGCTGCGCCAGGCTTTCGAGGAAGCGATCCACACGCACGCATATCAGTACATCGTCGAGTCGCTCGGGCTGGACGAGAGCGAGATCTTCAACGCGTACAACGAAGTTCAGTCGATCCGTGACAAGGACGAGTTCCTGCTGCCGTTCATCGGCGAGATCATGGACCCGAACTTCCACACCGGCACGCCCGAGAACGATCAGACGCTGCTGAAGTCGCTGATCGTGTTCGCCTGCCTGATGGAGGGCCTGTTCTTCTACGTCGGCTTCACGCAGATCCTCGCGCTCGGTCGCCAGAACAAGATGACCGGCGCCGCCGAGCAGTACCAGTACATCCTGCGCGACGAGTCGATGCACTGCAACTTCGGCATCGACCTGATCAACCAGATCAAGCTCGAGAACCCGCACCTCTGGACCGCGCAGTTCAAGGCGGAGATCAAGGCGCTGTTCCTGAAGGCCGTCGAACTCGAGTACCGCTACGCCGAAGACACGATGCCGCGTGGCGTGCTCGGCATGAATGCATCGATGTTCAAGGGTTACCTGCGCTACATCGCCAACCGGCGTGCCACGCAGATCGGGCTTGAAGAGTTGTTCCCGAACGAAGAGAACCCGTTTCCGTGGATGAGTGAAATGATCGACTTGAAGAAGGAACGCAACTTCTTCGAGACGCGCGTCATCGAGTACCAAAGCGGTGGCGCGCTGTCGTGGGATTAGTGGTGGTGGCCTGAGCGCATGCAATTGCACGCGCCATGGCGTCGATCTCTCGTGCTGATTCAGGCGAGAGCAGGATCAAGATTTGCGATGCACGATGTTCTGACAAAGAAGCAGAGCACGTGGATCGCTACCGAATTCACCGCACTGGGGCGCCCCTCCTGGGCAGACTCCGGGTGGTGAATAGCTGGCTTGCATCGGCATGCCGATGCAAGGCAGTTCTTTTTGTAACTTGATCAAGGAGAAACGAAATGGCAACTGCGAAGAAAGCTCCGGCAAAGAAAGCCGCTGCAAAGAAGGCTCCGGCCAAGAAGGTCGCGGCAAAGAAGGCCCCGGCGAAGAAGGTCGCGGCGAAGAAGGCCCCGGCCAAGAAGGCTGCGGCGAAGAAGGCCCCGGCCAAGAAGGTCGCGGCGAAGAAGGCCCCGGCGAAGAAGGCTGCGGCCAAGAAGGCTCCGGCGAAGAAGGCTGCTGCCAAGAAGGCGCCGGCGAAAAAGGCCGCTGCCAAGAAGGCCCCCGCCAAGAAGGCTGCTGCGAAGAAGGCCCCCGCTAAAAAGGCGGCGGCCAAGAAAGCAGCGAAGAAGCCGGCTGCGAAGAAGGCCGCTGCACCCGCAGCGCCTGCAGCACCTGCGGTGCCTGCGAAGACCGCACTGAGCCCGCAAGCTGCGTGGCCTTTCCCGACCGGTAGCAAGCCTTAATCAGGTTCGCTCCAGTCTGCACAGCCCGGCCTTGGCCGGGCTGTTTTCATTTGGACCCGGACTTGGCCGAGCGGGTTTCATTTGGACCCGGACTTGGCCAAGCGGGTTTCATTTCAACCCGGCCTTGGCCGAGTTGTTTTCAGTTCAGGGCAGCACGCCTGTCAGCTGGTGGTTCTGGCCGCCGCGCGATGCGATCTTGATCGCGCCTACTCGGTTGCCCAGCGCCATGCTTTGCGCGAGCGGCCAGTCGTGCTCGATGCCGTAGAGCAGTGCTGCGCGGAACGCGTCGCCGCAACCCGTGGGGTCGACGACGGCACTCGCGGCCACGCCGGGAATGTGCGTGCGCACGCCGTCCTGCCAGAGGTCGCAGCCCTCCGCGCCCAGGGTCACGCACACGCCCTTGAGGTGCGAGCGCGACAGCGACTCCAGCGTCTGCCCGGTGCGCTCGCACAGCATCTGCGCTTCGTAGTCGTTCAGCGCGATCCAGCTGGCCTGTTCGACGAAGCGCATCAACTCCTCGCCGTTGAACATCGGCAGCTGCTGGCCCGGATCGAAGATGAAGGGAATCTTCGCGTCTGCCAGTTGCGTGGCGTGGCTGAGCATTGCATCGCGGCCATCGGGGGCGATGATGGCCACGCGGATGTCGGCGCCTGCGGGCACGGCCGTGAGGTGCGCCGATTGCATCGCGCCGGGGTGGAACGCGGTGATCTGGTTGTTGTCGGTGTCGGTGATGATGATGGCCTGCGCGGTGTGGCTGTCCTCGATCGTGCTGACGAGGTCGGTCGGGCCGCCCCAGGTCGCGATGCGCCGGATGTATTCGTCGCCGTCACGGCCCACCGCGGCCATCACCACCGGCTGGCCGCCCAGCAGGCTGAGCGAATAGGCGATGTTGCCGGCGCAGCCGCCGAACTCGCGCCGCAGCGTGGGCACCAGGAACGAGACGTTGAGGATGTGCAGTTGCTCAGGCAGTATCTGCTGCGAGAACTGGCCCGGAAACGTGGCAATGGTGTCGAACGCGAGCGAGCCGCAGATCAAGGCTGACATAGAAACTCCAAATCAAGAAGAGGCCGTGCGCGGACCGACGAAGGCCGGGCGATCAAGGGTAGAAAACTTCGACGGTGTAGCCGGTCACCCGCGCGTTGCCGGTCGTCAGCAACAGTTGCAGCGGCACTTCGGCGGCGGGTTGGATGGCCGTTTGAGCGACTCGAAAATCATTCGGCGCCAGCACCCGACGCGCCACCAATTGTCCCAGCGGATCGGTCAGCGTGAGGTCGATCGAAGGCATCGCGAGCGGAATGTTTCCACGATTGCGCAGCGCCACGCTGAGCTTGAACGCATCGGCGCCGACGGGCCCGGCCGCTTTCGTCAATGCGGTGCTTTCGACCGCGATGTCTTCGATGCGCCGCGGCGGCTGGATCGAGCAAGTCAGCAGGTCGCACCAGGCCTGCAATGCGGGTCGGGTCTGCGGCCAGCGCGCGGCGACGAGATCGCGGAAGTGGTGGCCCATCTGCAGACCGAGCGCCACCAGCAGCAGCACGCCGCCGACAGCGAGCGTCACGCGCGCGACCGGGCTCTGCCAGCGAGCGCGCTGCTGTGCGTGCCGAACGAACTCCGGTGTCGTCGTGAGCGTGGGCGCTGCGGCAGGCGGCTCCGAGGTCAGCGGCAACGTGGTGGCCTCGGCGTTGTTGTCGCTCAGCATGCCGATGCTGAACTCGGGGTCGAACTGCGCGTCGGGAAACTCCAGCCGGTCGCGTTCGTCGACGCGCGTCGCCGGTGTGGTGTTGCTGCGCCAGGAGTTCGACAGCCGCTCGTCGATGCGGTCGCTCGCCGCGTCTTCCAGCGCGGTCGACGCGGCGCTTGCCTCCGCGGTGGCGGGTGGGTTGTCCAAGGCGGGCTCGGTGGCCGGCCAGACCGGCGCGGTGTCGCGCTCCAGATCGAACAGGCTGTCGAGCGCGTTGAAGACCTCGTTGCAGCGGCCGCACCGGACCCAGCCTTCCGACACCTTGAGCTGGTCCTGCACGACCCGAAAAACGGTGCCGCAGGCGAAGCAACGCGTGGCCAGACTCATGGCCGGATCATCCCACGCCGATTCACGATGCTCGGCGCGCCGTCATCAAAATCCAGCCGTCTTCCGTGTCGCCGACCTCCAGCGCGAGCCACGGCGCATAAGCGGCCTTCAACTCGTCGGCCTGGCGTTCGAGGATGCCGGCGAGGACGAGGTCGCCACCCGGTGCGACGTGCGCACACAGCAGCGGCGCGAGCAGCTTGAGCGGCGTCGCGAGAATGTTCGCGTACACCAGCGGATACGCGCCGTGCGCCGCCGACGGCAAGCCGGCGTTCAGCGCCACGCCGTTGGCCAGCGCGTTGGCCTGGGTCGACTCGACGGCCGCCGGGTCGATGTCGACGGCGTCCACGGCCCGCGCGCCATGCAGCGCTGCCGCGATCGCCAGAATGCCCGAGCCGCAACCGTAGTCGAGCACACGCGTCCAGCCACTCGACTTTGCCGCCGCGTGCTGCGCGGTCCAGCGCAGGCACATGCGCGTGGTCGGATGCGTGCCGGTGCCGAAGGCCAGGCCCGGATCGAGCCGGATCACGCGCGTCGCGTTGGCGGGCGGCTCGTGCCAGCTGGGCACGATCCAGAACTCGGGCGTGATCGGCACCGGTGCGAACTGCGACTGCGTCAAGCGCACCCAGTCCTGGTCCTCCACGGCCTGAATCGCCTGCACGCGGACGTCGCGCGCCCACTCTTGCGCGAGCAGCAGCGTGGCCGCTTCGGTGGCCGCGGCCTCGTCGGCAAACAAGGCACGCAGCACCGAACGCCGCCAGCCCGCGCGCGGCGCAGGCATGCCGGGCTCGCCGAACAGCGCCTGTTCGTCGAGCGAGTCGGCATCGGCGTCTTCGATCGAGACCGACAAGGCCTCGAGCTCGTCGATCAGGGCATCGGACGCGTTCTCGACGCAGTCCTCCGGCGCCAGCAACAGCAGTTCAACCATGGCCACAGTGCAAAGAGCTCAGCGCTTGTGCCGGCCGAGCCAGCCTTCGAGGTAGTGGATGCTCGTGCCGCCCTCGATGAACTTGGCGTCGACCATCAGCTCGCGGTGCAGCGGGATGTTGGTCTGGATGCCCTCGACCACCGTCTCCGACAGCGCGATGCGCATGCGCGCGAGCGCCTGGTCGCGCGTGTCGCCGTGCACGATGATCTTGCCGATCATCGAGTCGTAGTTCGGCGGCACGAAGTAGTTGGTGTAGACATGCGAGTCGACGCGCACACCCGGGCCGCCCGGCGCGTGCCACATCGAGATGCGGCCCGGCGACGGCGTGAACTTGTACGGGTCCTCGGCGTTGATGCGGCACTCGATCGCATGCCCGCGCATCTGGATCGCGCGCTGCGTGAACGGCAGCTTCTCGTTCGCGGCGATGCGGATCTGCATCTGCACGATGTCGATGCCGGTGACGAGTTCGGTGACCGGGTGCTCCACCTGCACGCGGGTGTTCATCTCGATGAAGAAGAACTCGCCGTTCTCGTACAGGAACTCGAACGTGCCGGCGCCGCGGTAGCCGATCTTCTTGCAGGCGGCCGCGCAGCGCTCGCCGATGCGCTCGATCACGCGACGCGGAATGCCCGGCGCCGGCGCTTCCTCGATGATCTTCTGGTGGCGGCGCTGCATCGAGCAGTCGCGCTCGCCGAGCCAGACCGCGTTCTTGTGCTCGTCGGCCAGCACCTGGATCTCGATGTGCCTCGGGTTCTCGAGGAACTTCTCCATGTAGACCGCCGGATTGCCGAACGCCGCGCCGGCTTCGGCGCGCGTGGTCTGCACCGCGTGGATCAGCGCCGCTTCGGTGTGAACCACGCGCATGCCGCGCCCGCCACCGCCGCCGGATGCCTTGATGATCACCGGATAGCCGACCGCGCGGCCCGCCTTGATGATCTCCTTCGGATCGTCCGGCAACGCGCCTTCCGAGCCGGGCACGCAGGGCACGCCCGACTTGATCATGGCCTGCTTGGCCGAGACCTTGTCGCCCATCACGCGGATGGACGCGGGCGTCGGGCCGATGAAGGTGAAGCCGCTGCGCTCGACGCGCTCCGCGAAGTCGGCGTTCTCGGACAGGAAGCCGTAGCCGGGGTGGATCGCTTCGGCGTCGGTCACCTCGGCGGTCGAGATGATGGCCGGCATGTTGAGGTAGCTCTGCGCAGAAGCGGCCGGGCCGATGCACACGGCCTCGTCTGCGAGCTTCACGTACTTGGCGTCGCGGTCGGCCTCGGAATACACGACGACCGACTTGATGCCCAGTTCCCGGCACGCGCGCTGGATGCGCAGGGCGATTTCGCCGCGATTGGCGATCAGTATCTTCTTGAACATGCGTGGCGCCTTATTCGATGATGAACAAGGGCTGCCCGAACTCCACGGCCTGACCGTTCTCGCACAAGATGCGCTTGACCGTTCCGGACTTGTCCGCCTCGATCTCGTTCATGATCTTCATCGCCTCGATGATGCAGATCGGCTCGCCTTCCTTGATGGCGTCGCCCACTTCCGCGAACGGCTTCGCGCCCGGGTTCGCCGAACGATAGAAGGTGCCGACCATCGGCGACTTGACCGGGTGCCCGGTCTCTACAGGCACCACCGGCTCGGCCGGCGCTGCGGGCGCAGCAGCCACCGGGGCCGCAGCCACGGGCATGGGCGCGGCCTGCACATACTGCGTGTGCACCGGCGCGGCCGGGTCGGCCTTGACGATGCGCACCTTGCCATCGGCTTCGGTGATCTCCAGTTCCGAGATGTTGGACTCCGAGACGAGGTCGATCAGAGTCTTGAGCTTGCGAAGGTCCATGGTGTTTTTAAGTCCTGTCTTCTGACGATAAATTCACCGCGCGGTGTCTTGTTATTGGCGACGCGGGGACCCTGAAACAACTCTCTGGGATGCACCAGAACACTGCCGTGACCAAGCACTCCTCGTGGCGTGGCCGGCAAAGAAGACCGGCACTTTACGCGATTTGAGCGAAATTGCACTCTGTTGACAAAACAGATTCCGCTGGCCTCATTTTTCCGGAAATCAGGTGACGCTGGCGACCCAGCGCTGCAGGTCCTCGGCCTGAATCACCCCGAGCTTTCGCTCCACGATCTTGCCGCTGTGGTCGAAGATCACGCTGAACGGCAACGCGCCGCCGGCATTCCCCAGGCTCTTGGACAAGGCCACGCCTTCGACACCGGCCAGGCCCACCGGGAACTGCACCGGGCGCTTGCCCAGGAACTCGCGCACCGGCGCGAGGTTGTCGACGGCGAGGCCGACCACCTGCCAGCCGCCCGCCTGGTGCTCGCGATGGAAGCGGTCGAGCAGCGGCAGCTCGCTCACACAGGGCGGGCACCACGTGGCCCAGAAGTTGAGCAGCATCGGCTTGCCGCGCAGATCCGCCAGGGTCAGCGCGCCGCCCTCGGGCTGATCGAAGCGCATCGGCCAGATCGCCGCGCCATCGCCGACGCTGCCGACGCGGGTTCGCCAGAGCGCCGCGCCGACACCCGCGGCACCGGCCGCCACCGCGGCGCCTCCCATCAAGGCCAGACGACGGTTCATGCGGTCTCCATCAGTTTGCGCAGCGCGGTGAGGTCGCCGCGTTGGGAACGTCCGCCTGCGTCGGGCTTGAGGCCGCCGCGGAGGTCGTCGTGGTCGAGCACGGTCAGGTGCACGGTGACGCGCTCGCCCAATGCGGTGCTGGTGTGGGCCAGGCTCAGCACGTCGACGAGTTCGCCGCGCGGGCCGTTGCGGCTGCCGACGTCGTAGTCGACCCGTCTGTCGATCAGCGCCAGTTCGGCGGCTTTCGAGTCGTCGCAGTACAGCTCGAGGTGGACGTCGTTGAGTCGGGTCGCGGTGCCGCGCCAGACCGCGCCGGTGAGGTGCGGCCGGAACTCCGCCAGCCGCTCCATCCAGATCGCCGCGATCGCGCGCAACTCGGCCAGTTCGGCCGGCTGCGTGTCGGCGCAGAAGATCGCGAGGTAGTCGCGCACTTCATCTTCGACGCGATCGTTGCCGGGCAGCTCGGCCGGACGCGCGCTGTGGCGGCCCAGCACGCGTGCGGCGCGACGTTTGGCAGGGCCGTATTCCATGCCTTCCTCGACCACGAGCCGTGCGGCCGTGGCGGCGATTTCATCGAGCAAGGTGGCAGACATGGCGGATTCCAACAGAGCGCGAATTGTGCGCGTTTTCGTGCACGTGTTCGTGCGCGTCTCAGGGCAGCTCGACCGCGCCCATGCGCGCACTCACGGTGCCGGCACGCCCGATCACATAGGCCGAGCCCGGCCGCTTCTCGAAACGCTTGGGCGCCGGCAGCATCACCGCCAGCTGCGCCGCCTGCATCGTGCCCAGGCCGCTCGCGCCGACACGGAAGTAGTGCCTTGCAGCGGCTTCGGCGCCGAACACGCCTTCGCCCCACTCGACGCTGTTCAGGTAGATCTCGAGGATGCGCTGCTTGCTCAGGCAGGACTCCAGCATGAAGGTGATCGCGAACTCCTGGGCCTTGCGCAACAGGCTGCGCTCGCCGCCGAGAAAAATGTTTTTCGCGAGCTGCTGCGTGATGGTCGAACCACCCACGACCTTGGGCACGGCGCGCGCCGGCGGCGCAGCAGCCTTGCTCGCGCCCGGCTTCTGCAGGCGCTTGTCGATCTGCTCGTTGATCTTCTCGACGCGCGCTTCGGCCTTCTGATTGCGTTCCCAGGCTTTCTCCAGCGCATCCCATTCCACGCCGTTGTGCTCCGCGAACCCGGCGTCCTCCGAGGCGATCACCGCACGCTTCAAGTTGGCCGAGATGCGCTCGTAGCCCACCCATTGCTGGCTCCAGACGAGCGTGCGGGTGTCGGTCGCGATGCGCCAGGCTTCCGAGCGCTGGAACGCGGTCGATTGCGGATCGACCACGATCATCAGCGCGACGCGCCCCGCGAAGTAGAGCTGCAGCGCCAGTGCCGACAGCAGCAGCAGGCCAAGCAGGCGCGCGACGTGGGCGCCGATGTGCTTCACGTCGGCGCTCGCGCGGCTGCGACATCCATGCGCGCGCGCAACGCGGTGAGCACCGGCGCGGTCTCGGGCCGCACGCCGCGCCAGAGCTCGAACGCGGCGGCCGCCTGTTCGACCAGCATGCCCAGGCCGTCACGCCCGCGCGCACCGTGCGCAGCGGCCCAGTCGACGAAGGGCCGCGCTGCGGCGCCATACATCATGTCGAGCGCGAGCGCGCCCTCCTGCAGCACGGCGGCAGAAACGGGTACCGCCACCCCTTGCATGCTGCTCGCCGACGCATTGATCACGACGTCGAAGCCCGTGCCGCAATCGTCCAGCGGGGCGGCCTGCAAGCGCGTTGCGCCGGCCACGGGCCGGTGCCGTTCGATCAGCGCGTGCGCCTTGTCCAGCGTGCGATTCGCGACCACGACCGCGAGCGGGCGCGCGGCCAGCAGCGGCCCGAGCGCGCCCGATGCCGCGCCGCCCGCACCGATCAGCAGCACGCGCCGGCCGGCGAGTGCGACGCCGGCGTTGCGCTCGATGTCGTTGACCAGCCCGATGCCATCGGTGTTGTCGGCGAGCCAGCCGTCAGCGTCGAAGCGCAGCACGTTCGCGGCCTCGGCCAGGCGCGCCCGCGCGCTCAGGTGCCGGCCTTCGCGGAACGCATCGAACTTGAACGGCACCGTGATGTTGCAGCCCTTCGCGCCGCTCGCGGCGAGCGCACGCACCGACTCGGCGAACGCGCCTATCGGCCAGAGCAGCCGGCCGTATTCCATCGCCTGCCCGGTCTGGCGCGCGAACTCGGCGTGGATGAAGGGCGACTGGCTGTGCTCGACCGGATTGCCGGCCACGACGTAGCGGTCCATGGCGTGGTCAGTTCTGCGGGGTCGCGGTCAGCGTGGTTTCCAGCCCGTCCTCGCGCGTGAAGCGAAAGCGCGACGTGATCACGAGCTGGTCGGCGCGGCGCCGCATCGCGGCGGTGAACGGGCCGAACGGCGCGGCCGCGTGCACGATCGCGATGGCGCGCTTGTCCAGCACCTTGGAGTCGGACGGCCGCACGATCTCGGTCTCGATCACGCGGCCTTCGGCGTCGACGGTCACGTTCATCGTCAGCTCGCCGTACAGCTTGCGGCCCTGGCTCTCGGGGAAGTTGCGCGTGCCGCGCTGCTCGATCTTGCGGCGCAGCTGGTCGTAGTAGAGCGCGTAGATTTCCTCGCGCGTGGCCGGGCTGATGTAGCGCCGCTTCGGCCGCGCGTTCTCTTCATTGATGCGCTTCTCGATCTCGGCCAGCAGCTGCACCAGCTGGCGGCGCCGCTCTTCCTGCGCGCGTTCTTCCGGGTTGCCCTGTTCGCGCAGCGGATCGGGCATTGGCAGCACCGCGAGCTCGCGGCGGATCTGCGCCAGCAACTGCTGCTGCGTGTCCTGCAGTTGCTCGATGCGCTTGTGCGCTTCGTCGTTCGACTCCCCGATCTCGACCTGCGCCGAGGGCGGCAGCGGCGAGGTGGCGCGCCCGGTCTGCGCCTCGCCGCCGCCGGCGAGCGCGGCCTGCGCGATCGCCTGCGCCTTCTCGGGCGCTTCGCCCGAGCGGGAGTTGACGAGGATCACTTCCAGCGGCGTGTCCTCGAAGATGCGGTTGAAGCTCGCGGGGTCGACGACGCGCACCAGCAGCAGCACGACGTGCACGCCGATCGACACGATCAGCGCGAGTTGCAGGGTCGAAAGCTTGCGCAGCATGCGTCGTCGGGGCTTCGTGGCTCAGGCTGCCGGGACCGCGTGGGTCGCGTCCGTCGCTTGCGTCGCGCCGTCGCCCTGCACGTCGATCGCCAGCGTCAGCGGGCCGGCGCTCTCGGTCTCGTCGTCGGCTTCGGCCTGCGCGTCCGCCTGCGCGTCCGCCTGCGCATCGGCCGGCGGCGTGTCGTCGAGGCGCGCGATCACGTTGGCGTGCACATCGAGCGTGAGCAGATCGGTGCCGGTGATCTTCACGCGCACATGCGCGCCGCGTGGCAGGTTGTCGGCGCCGAGCGCGCGGAACACCAGCGGAAGGTCGTCGGCCCGCACCAGGCCGTCCTTCATCGCGACCGCATCGAGCTCGTCGCGGTCGTTCTGCGCCAGCGACAGCAGCGTCCAGTAGCGCTCGATGCCTTGCTGGAAGCCGTTGTAGGCCGAGTAGGCCGCGTCGAAGCCGGAAATGATCGCGAACAGCTGCACGTCCTTGGGCTTGAACGGCGCGGCCAGCGCCGCGGTGCGGCCGTGGCGCGCGCACGCGATGATCTGCCACTGGTTCACGAGATCGACATAGCGCCGCAGTGGCGACGTGGCCCAGGTGTACTGCGCCACGCCCATGCCGGCGTGCGGTGCGGGGCGCGTGCCCATGCGCACCTTCACGCCCGGCGCCATGCTGGCCTGGCTGCGGTAGATGCCGGGCACGCCGCATTCGGCGAGCCAGCCGCCCCAGGTGCTGTTGGCCAGGATCATCGCTTCGGCGACGATGAGGTCGAGCGCCGTGCCGCGTTGCCGCGTCGTGATCGCGACGCGTTCTGTGCCTTGCGGCTCGGCGCCGGTCATGCCGTCGAGGCGGAAGTTGTAGTCGGGCCGGTTGAAGTTCTCGGGCTTGCCACGCACCACCTCGCGCTGCGCCTTCAGGTGGCGCGCGAGGCGGAACGCGAAGGCGAGCTCGGGTGCGAATTCATAGTTCGCCGGCGCGTCGCCGAGCAACGTGGCCTCGGTGATCACGTCGTCGAGCTGGTCATGGCGCAGGTTCGCGGCGATGGGCACGCGTTCGAGGCGCGTCTCGCTGCCGGTGACGGCGAGCGTGGCCTCGTCCATCGTGATGTAGAGCGAGACCGCCGGGCAATCGCGCCCGGCGATCAGCGTGTAGGCCTGCACCACGTCGTCCGGCAGCATCGTGAGCTTGTGGCCCGGCATGTAGACGGTGGACAGGCGTTCGCGCGCGACCTTGTCGATCGGCGTGTCGGGCGCGAACGCCAGACCCGGCGCGGCGATGTGGACGCCGAAGACGACCGAGCCGCTGCCCAGGCCCTGCACCGACAGCGCATCGTCGATCTCGGTGGTCTGCGAATCGTCGATCGAGAAAGCCTGCACGGTGGCCAGCGGCAGCGTTTCCTTGATGGCAGGCGCCTGCAGCGCCGGGAAGCCGGTGCCCTTCGGGAAGTTCTCGAACAGGAAGCGGCGCCAGTGGAACTGGTAGGGCGAGTCGATCGCGCCGGCGCGCTTGAGCAAATCCAGCGGTGCGGTCTGCGACAGCCGCGCGGCCTCGACCACCGCCTTGTACTCAGGCGCGTTCTTGTCCGGCTTGAACAGCAGCTTGTAGAGCTGCTCGCGCACCGCCGGCGGGCACTGTCCGGCGACGAGTTCGGCGGCCCATGCATCGATCTGCGCGGCGAGCTGCTTCTTGCGCTCGATGCCCAGCAGCGCGGCCTTCACGATCTCTTCGGGCGCCTTCTTGAACTGGCCCTTGCCGCTGCGGCGGAAATAGTGCGGTGCCTCGAACAGGCGGAACAGCGCGGCGGCCTGCTTCTCGACGCCGGCACTGGCCTCGAAGTAGTCGCGCGCGAGATCGGCAAAGCCGAACTCGCTGTCGGGTGCGAACTCCCAGGCGAGGTCGAGGTCGATCTCCTGAGCGATGGCTTGAGCGGCCTTGATCAGCTCGGCCGGTTGGGGTTTGTCGAATTTCAGCAGCACATTGGCGGCTTTGACCTTGACGCGCTTGCCGGAGTCGAGCTCGATCTGCATCGAGGTGTCGGCTTCGGTCATCACGCGGCCGGCGAGGAACTTTCCGGCTTCTTCGAAGAGGGCGTACATGCGGCAATTGTCGCCTGATCAGTAGCCGCGGCCGCGCTTGTATTGCGCGTGCGCCTTGGGCGCCAGAGCCGCGCCGCGCGCCAGCGCCGCGAGCGACGCGCCGGCGTGCGCATGGCAGATCGCCAGGCCCAGCGCATCGGCGGCGTCGGTGCTCGGCAGGCCGGGCAGGGCCAGCAGCCGCTTGACCATCTCCTGCACCTGTTCCTTGCGCGCGTGGCCGCGGCCGACGACCGCCTTCTTCATCTGCAGCGCGGTGTACTCGGCCACCGTCAGGTCATCTGCGACGAGTGCCGTGAGCGCCGCACCGCGCGCCTGACCGAGCAGCAGCGTCGACTGCGGGTTCACGTTCACGAACACGATTTCGACCGATGCACAGGTGGGCTGGTAGCGCGCCGCGACCTCGCGCACGCCATCGAAGATGATCTTGAGCCGCAGCGGCAATGATTTGGACTCGACCGACTCGGTCTTGATCGTGCCGCTGGCCACATAGCGCAACGTCGCACCTTCGGATTCGATGACGCCGAAGCCGGTGGTCCGCAGGCCGGGGTCGATGCCGAGGATGCGCATCATGCTGTCGCCGGCCGAGCGCCGGGCCGCTCCCAAGCCGGCCCGCGTCCCCCTGGGGGATCGGCCGACGTACTCGCTGGACGAGGGGTTGTCATTTCTAGATGCCGAAGTACCAGCGGACCGCGTGGAAAAAGACAGGTGCTGCGAAGCACAGCGGCGCAACGCGATCCAGCAGCCCGACCGCGCCGGTCACCGAGGCCTTGCCGCCCCAGCTGCGCACACCGGCGTCGCGCTTGAGCGCCTTCATCACGAACTCGCCGAGCGTGCCACTGCCGCCGGCGACCAGACCCATCAGCACCGCAGGCCAGGGCTTGAACGGCGTGGCCCAGTACAGCAAGCCACCGGCGATGGCTGCGGCGAGGCCACCGGCGATCCAGCCGCGCCACGAGAAGCTGCGGCTGATCGCGCGGGCGACCGGCCGGCGCCGCAGACGGCGGCTCGCGGCCTCCTGAACGATCTGCGCGACCGCGACCACCGCGACCAGGTACAGGACCATGAACGCGCCGCGGTCCTTGTAGTCGGGCAGGTCCAGCAGCAGCAAGGCCGGCGCGTGGCTCATGCCGTAGACGCAGACCATGATGCCCCACTGGATCTTCGCGGTGCGCTCCAGAAAGCGCTGCGGGTCGTTGCCGAGCGCGCTGACCACGGGAATCGCGAGGAACACGTAGACCGGGATGAACACCGTGAACAGGTTGAACTCGCGCGTCGCGACGATCACGTACTGCAGCGGCAGCACGACGAAGAACGCGAGCAGCAGGCTGCGGTGATCGCCGCGACGCGTGTGCGTCAGCGTCACGAACTCGCGCAGCGCGAGGAAGGACACGACGCCGAACAGCAGCGTCGACACGAAGGTGCCGGCGACCCACGCGACCCAGAACAGCACCGCGCCGACCCACAGCGCGCGCAGGTCGCGCTTGAACTGCTCGTGCATCGCGAGCTGCTCGTCGCTGCGCTCGCGCAGCGTGCGGCCGAACGCGATCATCGTCGTGACGGCGAGCAGGCCGAACAGCACGACGAAGAGCAGACCGATCTGCTCCGTCACCGTCAAGTGGCGCAATGAACCCATCAGTGCACCGACCGCAGTTCAATCACCGCCGTGCGCGCGCGATCCAGAAAGGCGCGCTTGTCCTCACCCGGCTGCAGCGTGAGCGGCGCGCCGAAGGTCACCGAGCACAGGATGGGCACCGGCACGACCTCGCCCTTGGGCATCACGCGCTGCACGTTGTCTATCCACGCGGGGATGAGTTGCACGTCGGGGAAGGCCTCGGCGAGGTGATAGAGGCCGGACTTGAACGCCGCAGGGTCACCCTTGTTGCCGCGCGTGCCCTCGGGAAAGATCACCAGCGAATCGCCGTTGCGCAGCGCTTCCATCAGTGGCTCCAGCGGGTCTTCGTCGGCTGAACGCTCGCGGCTCACGTACACCGCATTGAATATCTCGCGCGTGATCCAGTGCTTCAGCGGTGTCGAGGTCCAGTAGTCGCGCGCCGCGATCGGCCGCGTGATGGTGCGCAGGTCGCGTGGCAGCGCGGCCCAGATCAGCACCCAGTCGAAGTGGCTCTGGTGGTTGGCGAAGTAGATGCGCTGCTCGGCCTTGGGCGGCGCGCCGTACCAATGGCCTTGCGCCCCGGTGATCAGGCGCGCGATCGTGGCCAGCAGCAGGCCGGCGGCCTCGGGGAGTTTCATGCGGAGATCGGGACGGTTCAGCCGGCGCCGGGCCGCCCCGAGGCGGCTGAGCGCCCCCTCGGGGGGCAGGCGCAAAGCGACGTGAGGGTCAACATGTCATCAGTGCCTGAAGTGACGAACGCCGGTCAGCACCATCGCGATGCCGCGCTCGTTCGCGGCATTGATCACCTCGTCGTCGCGCATCGAACCGCCGGGCTGGATCACGCAGCTCGCGCCGGCCTCGATGACCACATCGAGGCCGTCGCGGAACGGGAAGAACGCGTCGCTTGCCACCGCCGAGCCCTGCAGCGACAAGCCTGCGTTCTCGGCCTTGATGCTGGCGATGCGCGCCGAGTCGATGCGGCTCATCTGGCCCGCGCCGACGCCCAGCGTCATGCCGTCGCCGCAGAACACGATCGCGTTGCTCTTCACGTACTTTGCCACCTTCCATGCGAACAGCAGATCGTCGAGCTGCTGCGGCGTCGGCTGCTTGGCGGTGACGCACTTCAGCTCGGCGCGCGTGATCTCGCGGTTGTCGGCGCTCTGGATCAAGAGGCCCGAGCCGACGCGCTTCACGTCCTGTGCGTTGCGGCCGCGGCTTCCGTCGGCCGGCAGTGCGATCTGCAGCACGCGCGTGTTCGGCTTGGCCGCGAACAGCGCGAGCGCCTCCGCCGTGAATGAGGGCGCCATCAACACCTCGACGAACTGCTTGGCGACCAGCGCTGCACCGGCCGCGTCGAGTTCGCGGTTGAACGCGATGATGCCGCCGAAGGCGGATGTGGGATCAGTCTTGAAGGCCTTCGCGTAGGCCTCGGCCGGGTTTGCCGCGACTGCCACACCGCACGGGTTCGCGTGCTTGACGATCACACACGCGGGCACGTCGAAACTCTTCACGCATTCCCACGCCGCGTCGGCATCGGCGATGTTGTTGTACGAGAGCTCCTTGCCCTGCAGCTGCTTTGCGGTGACGAGCGAACCCGGCGCGGGGTGCAGGTCGCGGTAGAAGGCCGCGCTCTGGTGCGGGTTCTCGCCGTAGCGCAGGTCCTGCAGCTTGACGAAGCGGCCGTTGCTCTGCGCGGGGAATTCGCTGCGCGTGGCATCGGCGTTCAGCGACGACAGGTAGTCGCTGATCGCGCCGTCGTAGTTGGAGATGCGGTTGAACGCGGCCACCGACAGCGCGAACTTGGTCTGGCTGCTCACCGCGCCGCCGGCCTGCAGTTCGGCGAGCACGCCGGCGTATTGCGACGCATCGGTCAGCACCGCCACGTCCTTCCAGTTCTTCGCTGCCGAGCGCACCATCGCCGGTCCGCCGATGTCGATGTTCTCGATCGCGTCCTCCAGCGTGCAGCCGGGCTTGGCGACCGTGGCCTCGAACGGATAAAGATTGACGACGAGCAGATCGATGGTGGCGATGCCGTGCTGCGCGATCGCGGCCATGTGCTCGGGCAGGTCGCGCCGCGCGAGCAGGCCGCCGTGCACCTTGGGGTGCAGCGTCTTGACGCGGCCATCGAGCATCTCGGGAAAGCCGGTGTGGTCGGCGACCTCGGTGACCGGCAGGCCGGCATCGGCGAGCAGCTTCGCGGTGCCGCCGGTCGACAGCAGCTTCACGCCCAGCGCGTTCAGCGCGCGGGCGAATTCGAGCACGCCGGTCTTGTCGGAGACCGAGAGCAGCGCGGTGACTTGGTTTGTATTCATTTGATCAGCTTGTGGTCGACGAGCTTGCGGCGCAAGGTGTTGCGGTTGATGCCCAGCCATTCGGCTGCGCGGCTCTGGTTGCCGCCGGCGTGCTTCATCACCACGTCGAGCAGGGGCTTCTCGACGACGCCGAGAATCATCTCGTACATCGCCGCGGGTTCGACGCCGCGCAGGTCCTTGAAATAGATCTCCAGGCTGTCGCGAACGCATTCTTCGATGTGCGTGGCTTTCTTCATGCGGTCGTCGTCTCTTCTTCTTCGATGTCGTTGATGTGATGAGCCGATGGCAGCAGGCGGTGCGCGTCGGCGAGTTCGTCGAACCAGTCGCTCACGGCCTTCACCTGCAGGTTCACGTCCTCGATCAGGTTCATGCGTGCGCGAAACGCCTCGCCGCCCGGCAGCGGCCGAACGGCCCAGCCGATGTGCTTGCGCGCGCTGCGCACGCCGGCGAATTCGCCGTACAGCGCGTAGTGGTCGAGCAGGTGTTCGAGCAGCCAGGCCTTGGCCTGTTGCACCTCGGGCGCGGGCAGGTGTTCGCCGGTGGCGAGGAAGTGCGCGATCTCGCGAAAGATCCACGGCCGGCCCTGCGCGGCGCGGCCGATCATGATCGCGTCGGCGCCGGTGGCTTTCAGCACGTCGCGCGCCTTCTCGGGCGAATCGATGTCGCCGTTGGCGACCACCGGGATGCGCAGCGCGGCCTTCACCGCGCTCACGGTGTCGTACTCGGCAAAGCCCTTGTAGCCCTGCTCGCGCGTGCGGCCATGCACCGTGACCATCGCGACGCCGGCCGCTTCGGCGGCGCGCGCGATGCGCACCGCGTTGCGCTCGGCGGCGCACCAGCCGGTGCGCATCTTCAGCGTCACCGGCACGTTGCGCGGCGCGCACGCGGCCACCACGGCCTCGACGATCTCGAGCGCGAGCGGCTCGTCCTGCATCAGCGCCGAGCCGGCCCACTTGTTGCACACCTTCTTGGCCGGGCATCCCATGTTGATGTCGATGATCTGCGCGCCGCGGTCGATGTTGTAGGCCGCGGCCTCGGCCATCATCGCGGCGTCGGTGCCGGCGATCTGCACCGAGATCGGCGCGACCTCGCCATCGTGGTTGGCGCGCCGGCTCGTCTTCAGGCTGTTCCACAGGTCCTTGCGCGAGGTCACCATCTCGCTCACCGCATAGCCCGCGCCCAGGCGCTTGCAGAGCTGGCGGAACGGCCGGTCCGTCACCCCGGCCATCGGGGCGGCGAACAGGCGATTCGCGAGCGCGATGTGACCGATTTGCATGGGGGTTTGTGCCGGGGAATCTGCTGAAAAAGGAGGCAGGAGTATAGCGGCGCGCAGGCGCGGAGTTTTCCGCATCGGATCGGCGCGGGGCCTGTTCATAATCGGCTCGGATGGATCAATGGCTCGAACCCCTGTTGACGATGCTGGCGCTGCCGAAGTTCGGCCTGAGCACTGTCTTCATCGTCGCGTTCGTGTCGGCCACGCTGCTGCCGCTGGGCTCGGAGCCGGTGGTGCTCGGCCTCGTCAAGCTCAACCCCGAACTGTTCTGGCCCGCGGTGCTGGTCGCCAGCGCCGGCAACACGCTGGGCGGCGCCTTCACCTGGTGGAACGGCTACGGCGCCGAGCGCGCCTATGAACACCTGAAGCATGCCAAGCCGCCGAATGCGCGCGCGCTGCGCTGGCTCAAGCGACTGGGCGCGAAGGCCTGCCTGCTGTCATGGCTGCCCATCGTCGGCGACCCGCTGTGCGCGGTCGCGGGCTGGCTCAAGCTGCCGTTCTGGCCGTGCGTGTTCTACATGGCGATCGGCAAGTTCATGCGCTACTTCACGATGACGGCCGCCGGTCTGTGGTTGTGGCCGGGGCAATACACGTTCTGACCAGGTTCCGATTTGCATTGACAAGGATTTCGATGGGCCACGCATACGACGAGTTGACCGGCATCTGGACGCAGCTGCATCACCTGGGCCACCTGCAGGCGATCGCCGGTTGGGATCAGGCCGCGATGATGCCGCCCAAGGGCGCGGAAGCGCGCGCGAAGGCGATGGCAGAGATGGAGGGCCTGTTGCACCGCATGCGCACCGACCCTCGGCTGGCCGCGCTGCTCGCCTCGGCCGATGGCGAACCGCTCGACGCCTTCGCGCGCGCCAACCTGATCGAGATCCGCCGCGGCTGGCGCGTCTCGAACGCCTTGCCGCAGGCGCTGGTCGAGGCGCAGTCGCTGGCCGGCGCGCGCTGCGAACATGCTTGGCGCACGCAGCGGCCGGCGAACGACTGGGCGGGTTTTCTCGAGAACTTCCGCGAGGTGCTGCGCATCGGGCGCGAGGTGTCGCAGCGCCTGTCCGACGCGACCGGCCTCGCGCCGTACGACGCGCTGATGGACCAGTTCGAGCCCGGCACCACGAGCGCCGAAGTCGACCGCGCGTTCGGTGATCTGCAGCAATGGTTGCCGGGCCTCGTCGCACAGGCGCGCGAGCGCCAGTCGCACGACACCGTGATCGAGCCGACCGGCCCGTTCGCCAAGGCGGTGCAGCGCGCGATGAGTCTTGAGGTGATGGGACTGCTCGGTTTCGATTTCGACGGCGGCCGGCTCGACGAGAGCGCGCATCCCTTCAGCGGCGGCGTGCCCGAGGACACGCGGCTCACCACGCGCTACCGCGAAGACGATCTGATGCAGAGCCTGATGGGCACCATCCATGAAACCGGCCACGCGCGCTACGAACAGAACCTGCCGCGCGACTGGCTGGGCCAGCCGGTCGCGAACGCGCGCTCGATGGGCATCCACGAGAGCCAGAGCCTGAGCTTCGAGATGCAGCTCGGCCGCAGCCGTGCCTTCGCCGGCTTGCTGGCGCCGAAGCTGCGTGCGCATTTCGGCGACCAGCCCGCGTTCGAGCCCGACAACCTGCACCGCCTGATGACGCGCGTGAAGCCGGGCTTCATCCGCGTCGATGCCGACGAGCTCACGTATCCGGCGCATGTGATCCTGCGTTACGGCATCGAGAAGCGTCTGATCGAAGGCAGCGTGCAGGCCGACGACATCCCCGCGCTGTGGGACGAGGGCATGCAGTCGCTGCTCGGCATCGACACGCGCGGCAACTACACCAACGGCTGCCTGCAGGACGTGCACTGGAGCGGTGGCGCGTTCGGCTACTTTCCCTGCTACACACTGGGCGCGATGTATGCGGCGCAGTGGTTCGCGGCGATCCGCGCGAAGACGCCCGACCTCGACGCGCACATCGCACGCGGCGATCTGGCGCCGGCCTTCGACTGGCTGCGCGAGAACATCTGGACGCAGGCCAGCCGTTGGCCCACCGCCGAGCTCGCGACGCGGGCGACCGGCGAGCCGCTCAACCCGCAGCACTTCAGGCGGCACCTCGAAGGGCGTTACCTGGGCTGAGCCCGCGCTGAACCCGCGCTGCGGCGCGCGTCGAGACGCGCCGCGTGTCGAGTTTTTCAGGCGGTCTTGCGCGCCGCGCGCTTTGCTGCAGGCTTGGCCGCCGTCTTCTTCGCTGCTGCCTTCTTGGCGGGCGGCGCCGAGCGCGACCCCTTCGGCTCGGGCGGCGAGATGAGTTCGTCGATGCGCGCCATGCGCGTCGCGGGCGTCTTGGCCGGGGCCTTCGCCGATGCCTTGGCTGGCGCAGCGCCCGACAGCTTCGCGACCTTGGCATTGAGCTCGTCGATGCGCGCCATCAGCGCGTTCACATCCTTGGCCGACGGCACGCCGAGCTTCTTCAAGGCCTTCGCGGTGCGCTCCTCGAAGATGCTCTCGAGCTTGTCCCAGTGCTGGCCGGCCTTGGCCTGCACGTCGCCGGCCATGCTGCTCATCTTGTTGGTGACTTCGCTGAGCTTGTCCTCGGCCGCGCTCTGCGTCTTCTTCTGCAGCGAGGTGCCTTCCTTCACGAGCGTCTCGAACACCTTGGTGCCCTCGGCCTGCGCGCGTGCGAACGCGCCCATGCCGGCGAGCCAGATCTGCTGCGCCGATTCCTTGACCTGACCGGCGAGCGCGCTGTCGAGCAGGCGGGTCGACGACGCTGCGGCCTGCTTGTCGGCCATCTGCTTGAGTTTCTTGACCATGAGCTGCTTCCTTTGTGGGCCTGCGGCGACGCGCCGCGAGTCTGCGTGACTATAAAAGCCGCTCAACGCGCACGCATCCTGAATTCGTAGTGAGCCGGCTCTATGCGGCTTGGGGTAAACGGGCAGCGGCGAGGCCGGGGCCATGGTCAAGAATGCGCGCTGACCTGCATCGCATTCGCGGAGGAATTTCATGCACTACTTCGTCACCGGCGCGACCGGCTTCATCGGCAAGCGCCTCGTCAAGACCTTGCTCGCGCGCCGCGGCGCCACGGTGCATTTCCTGCTGCGCCCCGAGAGCGAGGGCAAGCTCGGCGACCTGCTGGCCTACTGGGGCACGACCAAGGCCCGCGCGATGCCGGTCTTCGGCGACCTGACCTCGAAGAAACTCGGGGTCTCCGCAGAAGACGTGAAGAAGCTCAAGAGCAAGATCGACCACGTCTACCACCTCGCCGCGGTGTACGACCTCTCGGCCGACGAGGCCTCGCAGGTCCAGGTCAACATCGAAGGCACGCGCAACGCCGTCGAGTTCGCGAAGGCGATCGACGCCGGTCACCTGCACCACGTGAGTTCGATCGCCGCCGCCGGCATGTACGAAGGCGTGTTCCGCGAGGACATGTTCGACGAGGCCGAGGGCCTGGACCACCCGTACTTCATGACCAAGCACGAGAGCGAGAAGAT
>Ga0307510_10000293_pt1 | contig 46132 bp, 35 predicted proteins | sample 12_EM_MG_FD_207224 | JGI IMG/M metagenome (GOLD analysis project Ga0307510, IMG submission 207224) | Populus trichocarpa ectomycorrhiza microbial communities from riparian zone in the Pacific Northwest, United States - 12_EM | ecosystem: Host-associated > Plants > Roots > Unclassified | place... | reverse complement strand
TTCGGCAGCGCCGGCTCGCGTTCGCTGTTCACCGGCGGCTCTGCGGTGCGCGTGGCCTCCGAGCGCACGGTCGAGCATGCGAAGCAGCTCGCGGGCGACGTGCTCGAAGCGGCCGCGGCCGACATCGAATACCGCGCCGGCCGCTTCGGCGTGGTCGGCACCGACATCGGCATCGACCTGTTCGAGCTCGCCGGCAAGCAGCCCGGCCAGCGCATCTTCATCGACTCCACCAGCGCGGTCGGCGGCCCGACCTGGCCGAACGGCTGCCATGTGTGCGAGGTCGAGATCGATCCGGGCACCGGGCATGTCGACATCGTCTCGTATGCCTCGGTCAACGACATCGGCCGCGTCGTGAACCCGACCATCGTCTCCGGCCAGATCGAGGGCGGCGCGGTGCAGGGCATCGGCCAGGCGCTGTGCGAGGCCATCGTCTACGACCGCGAGAGCGGCCAGATGCTCACCGCGAGCTACCAGGACTACGCGATGCCGCGCGCCGACATCGCGAGCCACCTGTTCAAGACCGAGTTCGACACCTCGATCCCGTGTGTGACCAACCTGCTCGGCGTGAAGGGCGTCGGTGAGCTCGGCACCATCGGCGCGACGCCGGCCGTCGTCAATGCGGTGATCGATGCGCTCGACCACGCCGGCCTCGGCCGCCGCGCCGAGCGCATCCAGATGCCGCTGACGCCGCCGCGCGTGTGGCGCGCGCTCGCGGGCGAGTTCGACGCGGCGCCGTCGGTCGTGTGACGGCGATCGAGGCGTAGCCCTTCGCGGGACCGGGAAACCGCGCTGCGCACATCGCGCGCGCTTGCCTATAGTCGGGGCTCTTTCGTTCGTTCACCGACACGCAACCGATGGTGCCCACCATGAACATCTTCATCCGATTCAAGCCGCTGTCGCTGGCCGTGCTGTCGTTCTGCAGCGCCAGTGCCTTCGCGGCGTCGCAAGCCCCGGTCGCCGCCGAGAACGGCATGGTCGTGAGTGCCCAGCACCTGGCCACGCGGGTCGGCGTCGACGTGCTCAAGGACGGCGGCAACGCGGTCGATGCCGCGGTCGCGGTCGGCTATGCGCTGGCGGTCGTCTACCCGGCCGCCGGCAACCTCGGCGGCGGTGGCTTCATGACCATCCAGCTCGCCGACGGCCGCAAGACCTTCCTCGACTTCCGCGAGAAGGCGCCGCTGGCCGCCACCGCCAACATGTACCTCGACAAGGACGGCAACGTCGTCAAGGGCGCGAGCACCACAGGCCACCTGGCGGTCGGCGTGCCGGGCACGGTCTCGGGCATGGAGATGGCGCGCGAGAAATACGGCACGATGAAGCGCGCGGCGCTGATCGCGCCCGCGATCAAGTACGCGCAGGACGGCTTCGTGCTCGACCAGGGCGATGTCGACCTGCTCGTGACCGCGACCGAGGACTTCAAGAAGGACTCCGCCACCGCCGCGATCTTCCTGAACAACGGCGTCGCGTTCGCACCCGGCCAGCGCCTGGTGCAGAAAGACCTGGCCGCCACGCTGAAGGCGATCAGCGAGAAGGGCGAGGATGGCTTCTACAAAGGCCCGGTGGGCACCGCCATCGTCGCGAGCAGCCAGGCCGGCAAGGGCATCATCACCCAGGCCGACCTCGATCAGTACAAGACGCGCGAGCTCAAGCCGGTCGAGTGCAACTACCGCGGCTACGGCATCGTCTCGGCGCCGCCGCCGAGCTCGGGCGGCGTGATCATCTGCGAGATCCTCAACGTGCTCGAAGGCTATCCGCTGAAGGAGCTGGGCTTCCGTTCGGCGCAGTCGGTGCACTACCAGATCGAGGCGATGCGCCATGCCTACGTCGACCGCAACAGCTACCTCGGCGACCCCGATTTCGTGAAGAACCCGCTCGACCGGCTGCTCTCCAAGGACTACGCCGCCAAGCTGCGCGCCGCGATCGACCCGACCAAGGCCGGTGTGTCGAAAGACATCAAGCCGGGTGTCGCGCCGCACGAAGGCAGCAACACCACGCACTACTCCATCGTCGACAAATGGGGCAATGCGGTGTCGGTGACCTACACGTTGAACGACTGGTTCGGCGCGAAGGTCACGGCGGCCAAGACCGGCGTGATCCTGAACGACGAGATGGACGACTTCACCGCGAAGATCGGCGTGCCCAACCTCTACGGCCTGGTGCAGGGCGAGGCGAATGCGATCGCACCGGGCAAACGCCCGCTGAGCTCGATGAGCCCGACCATCGTCACGAAGGACGGCAAGCCGGTGATGGTCGTCGGCACGCCGGGCGGCAGCCGCATCATCACCGCGGTGCTGCACACCATCATCAACGTGATCGACTACGGCATGAACGCGCAGGAAGCGGTCGACGCCCCCAAGTTCCACCAGCAGTGGCTGCCCGAAACCACCAACGTCGACAACTTCGCGCTCAGCCCCGACACACGCAAGATCCTCGAAGGCTGGGGCCAGAAGTTCAGCGGCCCGCAGCCGGTGAACCACCTCGCGGTGATCCTGGTCGGTGCGCCCGCGCTGGGCGGCAAGCCGGTCGGCAACAACCGCTACTACGGCGCGAACGATCCGCGCCGCAACAGCGGGCTCGCACTCGGCTATTGAGATGGCCGGGCTGGCACGCCTGATCCCGGCGCTGCTGCTGGTCGCGCTGCTGGGCTGCCAGTCGGCGCCGACGTCACTGCCGGCGGCGGCATCCTCGGCTGCGCCGAAGGTCGCGGTCGATCAAGGCCTGGGCCTTGTCCCATTCGCGTCCGACGAAGGCCTGGCGCGGCTCGCGCGGGCCAACGCCAAGCTCGACTTCGCGCTGCTCGCGAACCAGTTCGAGGCGCAACTCAACGGCGCGTTCTGCGGGCCGACGAGTGCGGCCATCGTGCTCAACGCGGCGCGCAACCGCAGCGCCGATCTGCCGCGCGATCACGGCCGGCTCAAGCCCGATGATTTGCGCCATCTTCCGGCCGGCGCCGACCCCATCGTGCCGCGCTACACGCAGGACAACGTGATCACCTCCGGCGCGAAGACGCGTGCGCAGGTGCTGGGCGAACCCATGCTGATCAACGGCGCGAGCAAGCGCGACTTCGGCTACCAGCTGCGCCAGTTCGAGCAGATGCTGCGCGCCAACGGCCTGAGCACGCAGGCCGTGGTGGTCGACGATCGCAAGCCCGAGAGCGAGGTGCGCGCCGACCTGGTCGCGAACCTCTCGCATGCCGGCGACTACGTGGTCGTCAACTACCGCCGCGAGGCCGTGGGCCAGAGCGGCGGCGGCCACATCTCGCCGCTGGGCGCGTACGACGCGGCCTCCGATTCGTTTCTGGTGCTCGACGTAAACCCAGCCGCGGCCGGCTGGGTGTGGATGCCGCTGGCCACGCTGGTCAAGGGCATGCGCACCTTCGACACGGTCGAGAACCGCGGCTACGTGCTGGTGTCGGCGCGCTGAAGCGATGCGCCGGTCGCTGCGCGCATCGCGTGCGCGTCAGTCGTCGAGAAACCCGCCCTTGTAGAAGCACCACGCGGTGCCGTCGTGCAGGTAGAAGTGGCCGTCGGCGCAGTCGTCCTTGCCCGGAAAGAACTCTCGGTAGGCGCGCGGCACGAGGCGTTCGAGTTGCGCATCCGAGAGCGCGTCGAACTCGTCCGGCGTGATGGGCTGGCCGACCTTCAGCTTGCGTGTTTCCATGGCGCGCCACTATACGGCGCGCGATGAGTCATCACGGCGCGAACTCGACCGACACCTCGCGCGTGTCCGCCACGCCTTGCGCATCGACCGCGCTGAGCGTGTACCGGCCCGCGGCCGGTGGCGACCAGACCAGGTCCTTGCCCGCGGCCACGCTGCCGACGAAGGCCGAGTCGGCGAACCAGTAGACGCTGCCGGCACGGCCCGCGTTCGCGCGCAGCGTCAGCGCGGGCTGGTTCTTCAGGCGCAGCACATAGGCCGCGCCGCGCAGCGGCGACACGATCTGCGGGCCGTCTTCGGCGACCAGCGCGCCACCACTGCCGCTGCCACCGCCGCAGCGCGGCGCGGCCGGCGGCACGCGCCGCGGCATGCCGGCCTGCGCGAAGACCTGCAGCATGTCGCTGCCCCAGTATTCGAACACCTCGCGGTGCGCGTGTTCGCCGCCGCACACCGCGCGGCCGGTCGCGTCGTCGACCCACACCGCGCGGTGCAGCGTGCTGACCTTGATCGGCGACTTGCCCGGAATGAACCAGGTGGTTGCCAGGTCCTTGCACTCGTCGTTCGGCAGGTCGCCGCTGGCGGCACAGACCTGCACCTTCGTGAGATTCGCCGGCATCGCGCGCGCCGGTTCGCCGGGATCGAGGCCCTGGCTGCGCAGGCTGTCGACGATGTTGAAGAACAGCGGTGCAGCCGTCTGCACGCCGACCAGCGCAGGGTTGGACGCGCCGTCGAAATTGCCGACCCACACGATCAGCACGCTGCGGCCGAACACGCCCGCGGTCCACGCATCGCGAAAGCCCCACGAGGTGCCGGTCTTCCACGCGACGCGCGGGAACGCCGGCTGGCCGGTGTCGGGCCGCGGGTTGGCCTGCAGCATGTCGAGCGTGATGAACGCGGCCTCGGGGCTGAGCAGGCGGCGCGTCGCGCGCGGTGCGTTCATGCCCGCGGTGAACGCGAGCGGCTTCAGCTCACCCGCGTTCGCGAGCACCGCGTACATGCTCGCGAGTTCTTCCATGCTGACCTCGCCGCCGCCGAGCGCGAGCGCCAGGCCGTAGTGCTGCTCGCTCGCCATCTGGCGCACGCCGGCGTCCTTCAGGAACTCGTACAGCGTGGGTTTGGACAGGCGCGATGCGACCGCCACCGCCGGCACGTTGCGGCTGCGCACGAGCGCGTCGCGCGCGGTGATCGGGCCATCGAAGCGACCGTCGAAGTTCTCCGGGCTGTAGGTGCCGAACGCGCTCGGTGCGTCCTTCAGGATGGTGCGCGGGTGCAGCAGGCCCTGGTCGAGCGCGAGGCCGTAGATGAAGGGCTTGAGCGTGGAACCTGGTGAGCGCTTCGCGGTGGTGGCGTTGACCTGGCCGTCGATGGCCGCATCGGCGAAGTTGGCCGAGCCGACCCAGGCGCGCACGCGCATCGTGCTCGTGTCGACCAGCAGCGCCGCGGCGTTCGTGATGCCCGCGCCCTTGCGCGCAGTGATGAACTGGCGGATAGCGCGCTCCACCGCGGCCTGCGTCGGCGCGTGCAGCGAGGTCGCGGTCTCGGGTTGCTCGGGCAACGTGCGCATCAGCGTCTGCACCGCGTGCGGCGCGGCGAACGGCAGCTGGCGCGTGCTGCGCAATTGCAGCGGCAACGCGAGCGCGGCGCGGGTGGCGGGCGTCGCGTCGGCCGCGTGGCGCGCGACCCAGGTCGACCACAGCCGTTCGCGGGCCGCACTGAGCGCGAGCGGCCAGGCCGACTCGCTGCCGGCGCCGCGCACCTCGGTGCCGCGGCGGTTCGGGTTCTGCGGGATCACCGCGAGTGCGAGTGCTTCGGGCAGCAGCAGCGCGTTCGCGCGCTTGCCGAAGTAGACCAGGCTCGCGGCCTCCACGCCCTCGATGTTGCTGCCGTAAGGCGCGAGGTTGAGATACGCCTCGAGGATGTCGTGCTTGCTGTAGCGCGCCTCCAGCCATGCGGCCGCGGCGACCTGCTTCAGCTTGCCGCGCAGCGTGCGGCTGTCGATGCGGTACAGGCGCCGCGCGAGCTGCATCGTCAGCGTCGAGCCGCCGCGGCGCGCATCGCCATGCCAGGTGGTCCACGCGCCGCGCAGCAGGCTCGCGGGGTTGAAGCCAGGGTGCCAGCCGAACCAGCGGTCCTCGTAGAGTTGGACCGCTTCGGCGAGCCGCGGATCGATGCGCTCCAGCGGCACCCACACGCGGTACTGCTCGTCGCTCGCGAGCGTGAGGCGCAGCAGCGTGCCGTCGCTGCTGTAGAAGGCGCGCGAGTACGCGGCGCGCTGGCGCAGCGGCTCGTGCGGCGCGAGGCGCAGCGCGAGCAGAACGAGCACCGCAAGAAGGACGAACGCGAGCAGCGCCGCGCCGATGCGCGTGGCGCGGCCCCGGCTCTGCGCGCTACTTGGCACTCACCGTCACCTTCGCGGCCAGCGAGCGCGCCTGCCGCTCGCGCTCGTACATGCTCTGCGCCCAGGCCGGTGGCACGATGAACTCGCCGGTGTTGGTCGCGCGGATGCGGTAGCTCCAGGTCTGAACGCTGTCGGTCGCGCCGGCATAGATCACGATGCGGTCCTCGCGCACATCGGCGAACGCCATCGCCGCGCCGGTGACCGTGCTGGCCGCGCCTTCGGGTGTGCGCGACTGCACCGGCTCGAAGCCACCGGGCAGCAGGTCGGTGAGTGCCACATTGCCGACGATGGCGCTCGCGTTGTTGGCCGCGATGCCGCGCAGGCTCAGCTTCACGGTGACCTCGTCGCCGATCTTCACCGCGCTCGTCGGCTTGCCATCGGCACCCACGTATTCGCGGATCACCTCCAGGCCGGCCTTCAGCTCGGTGCTCGGCGGCGCGCGGTCGAAGCCGGTCTGCGTGACGGCGTACCAGGTGGTGAGCGCGCCGTCGTTCGCCAGCTTGAGCTTCACGGTGCCGGCGTCGAACGCGGCGCGCGGCAGCAGGTTGGCCGGCAGCGCGAGCGGCGTGGCCTTGCCCTGCGCGTCGATCTGCGTCGCCGCGAGCTTGCCCAGCGCATCGCCGCCCAAGGTGCGCGCCATCGCGTCGATCGCCAGGATGCTCATCGAGGCGGACAGCGTGTTGTAGCGGCCGTTCGCGAGCGGCGTGACGAAGCGCGTGAACGCCTTCGGGTCGAGCGCCTTGATGCGCGCCGGGAAGTGGCGCGACAGCAGGTACAGCAGCTGCGCATCGCGAATCGTCGGGTCGGAGTAGTCCGCGTAGCGGTAGTCGGCGCCGCCGTTCTCCAGCTGCTTGACCATCGGCGCGAGCAACTCGTTCGCCGGCTTCTCCTGCTTCAGCAACTGGTAGGTCGCAGCCATGAAGGACGCGGTGGCGTCAAGCTTCCACGCGGCCCCGAACTTCGCGTCCAGCGTCTCGCGCAGGCCCGCCACCAGCGGCGTGGTGACCGCGCCGTTGCGCGTCAGCAGGTAGATCGCATAGGCGCGGTTGCGTGCGGCGACGAGGTCGGCCGGGTTGCTGGCCGCGAGTTGCTGCAGGTAGTCGATGCCTTTTTGCAGCAGGTCCGGCGGCACGGCAGTGCCGGGCACGTCGAGCTCGCGCGCTTCCAGCATCAGGTGCACCGCGTAGACCGAGGCAAACTCGTCGGCCTGCACCGAGGCGGTCCACAGGCCGAAGCCACCTTGCGCGTTCTGGCGCGTGCGCAAGGTGCGCAACGTGCCCTCCATCGTCTTCGCCGCGCTCTGCGGCGTGCGGTCGGCACTCGCGAACTCCGGCCGGTGCGCGAGCACCAGCGCCGGCAGCGTGCGGCTCACCAGTTGTTCGGTGCACAGGTGCTCGAAGTTGTCGAGGTAGGCCATCAACCCCGGCGCGAGCGCGAGCGGCAGCACCGAGACGGCGACCTCCTGCTTGCGGAACTCGGGCACCAGGTCACGCGGCGTCGCGACCTCGATCGAGCCGGTGAAGCTGCCGAGCGCGAGCGTCGTCGCGATCGGCGTCGCCGGACGCACACTGATGTCCATCTTGCGCGTGGCCGACTTCGCACCGAGGCTGCTGCTGAACTGCAGCGTTGCCGAGCCCAGCGTCGCGTCCTTCGCGTCCTTCACCTTCAGGCGGAAGGTGGCGACGCCCTCGCGCATCGCACCGATCTTCAGCGTCTGCGTCGGCGTGCCGACGAGCTCGAAAGTGGCCGCGGGCTTGATCGTCAGCTGCACCGGCGAATCCGCCGCGGCGCCGGCGATGTTGTTCGCGACGCCGACCGACACGTCGAACACATCGCCCGGCGCCACCATCAGCGGCAGGTTGGGCGAGAGCACGAAGTCGCCGCGCACGAGTGCGCGTGTCGACGCGACACCGACCGCGGCATCGCTCACCGCGACCGCCATCACACGCAGCGTGCCGTTGAAGTGATCCGGCACGGCGTACGCGAACTCCTTCGTGCCTGCGGGCACGTCGACGATGCCCGACCAGTACACCGCCGGCGCCTCGCCCTTGCGCTTGAACGGATTCAGGTTGCGCGCGTTCGCACCGGCCTCGTCGCCGCCCGGCGCGCTCGACGCCATCAGCCGCTTGAACTCCGGCAGGATCAGGTCGAGGATCTGCGCGCTCTTCACTTCGAGCGCACGCTTCTGGAAGAAGAAGCCGAGCGGGTCGGCCTCCTTGTAGCGCGCCACTTGCAGGATGCCCTCGTCGATCGCGAACACCACCGCGCGCGTCGCGCGTTCCGAGCTGAGCTTGATCTTCAGCGTCTCGCCCGGCTTGGTGAGTTCGGGCGTGCTCAGCTTGAGCGCGTTGGTGCGTTGCGCGAGGCTGGTCGCGAACGGCGCCACACCGAAGCTGAGCGGGCTCATGAAGATCTCGTCGGAGCCCGGGTCGCGGATGAACTGCACGTTCACATAGCCGTTGCCCTCGAAGTCCTTCGGCAGCCTGATCTTCTGCACCGATGCGGTGGTGGTCGTCTTGAACCATGTCTGCGCGAACACCTTGTCGCGCTCGATCGTGATCAGGCCGGCGCCCACGTACGGCGCGCGGATGCTGATCTCGATTTCTTCGCCCGGCTGGTAGTCCTTCTTGTTCAGCGTGAGCTGCAGCTCGGCGTTGCGCTCCAGCGAGCGCGTCACGTTGCCCTGGCCGGCCACGCTGTAGTCGATGCGGTTCAGCTCGACACCGGCGGCATCGCGCAGCACGTAGCTGTAGTTGCCGGCCTTGCTCGTGTCCAGCGTCAGCGCATGGCCGGCGGCCGGCACGGCGAGCGGCTGCTCGTTCACGATCGTGTCCTTGCGGCGCGATTCATAGCGGTAGGTGTCGTTCGGCTGGCGCATCAGCACCGAGACGACCTTGCGCTCGACGAGCTGCAGCGTGAGCCCGTCTGTCGCCACCTTCTTCGCCTGCGGATCGATCGTGATCAGCGTGCTGATGCGCTTGCTGCCACGCGCGACGAAGCCGAGGTCGCCATCGTTCTTCACGCCGACGAGGAAGGGCAGTTCGGACACGAGCACGTTCGCCTCGGCCGCCACGCTGCGCCCGCCCTCGGGCTCGAAGACCTTGCCGAGCAGGCTCAGCCGGTACGTGGCGCGCGCATAGCGCGACAGGTTCAGCTCGATGGTCGCATCGCCGTTCGCATCGGTCCTGGCTTCGGGCAGGTTGTCGGAGAAACCTTCCTTCGCGCGCTGCGGGTCGTAGAAGGCGTAGTCCGGATAGCCGCGGAAGGCCGGGTAGGCCGGGCTCAGCGTCATCGCGGCTTCGACGCGTCGGTCGGTTGCCGGTGTGCCGAACAGGTTCTGCGCGTTCAGGCGTCCCTTGAGGTCCTTCGGGCTGACCCAGCCGTCAGTCATCGCGGCGGCGGGCTGGCCGTCGGCGGTGAGCAGCTGCGCCGTGACCTTCATGCGGTCGGGCATGAACTCCTGCACCTTGACGCTGGTCGAGCCGATCTGGCGCAGCACGTCCGCGCCCTTCATGATGTTCAGGTTGATGGTGTAGTTGCCGGTCGGCGAACTGCTCTGCGTCGTGTGGCTGAGTTCGACGAAGCCACCCGCAGCGACGCGCAGGCGCTCGCGCTTGACGACCAGGCCGCGCGCGTCCAGCACCTCGGCTTCGAGCGGCACGCCGGCCAGCGGCTTGGCCCAGTCGCCCGCCTTCACGACGAGACCGATGTGCATGGTTTCGCCCGGCCGGTAGATGCCGCGGTCGGAGAACAGGTAGGCGCTGAGCTGGTCGGTGGAGCGCGCGTTCTGCATGCCGCCCACGTCGAAGCGCGAGAAGTCGAGCTGGCGGTCGGCGCGGTTCAGCGGCATGAAGCTCATGTCGCCGGCCTTCTTCGCGACGATCATCAGCGGTGCACGCTCGCGCGTCATGCCTTCGAGCTTGTCGAAGTGCACGCGGCCGCTCGCATCGGTGGCCTGGCTGAAGATCGTGCTGCCGTTCTTCGCGACGACCTCCACCATCACGCCGGCGATCGGCTCGCCGCTGAAGATCGATTGCACGAACACGTCGCGCGAGCCGTCGGTCGACTGCTTCACCAGCAGGCCGAGGTCCGTGACGAGCACGAGGCGGCGTTCTTCGAGGCTGCTCGGGTCGACGTTCTCCTCCTGCTGCGGCTCGGCGTTCTGGTTGTCGGTGTCCGCATCGGGCTCGGCCGCGGCCGGCGCGTTCGGGTCGACGGGCGCGGCCTTCTTCTCGTCGGCCTTCGCGTCGGTCTTCGGGTCGTAGCCCTTCACCTTCAGCAGGAACAGGCCGCGCTTGAGCTCGCCGTCCTTCGCGAGGTACTCGGCCAGGTCGATCGCCTCGTAGTGCGGCTTGCCGCGCTGCAGTGCGGGCAGCGGGATCTTGCGTTCGAAGCGGTCCGTCATGTTGTCGGCGCCGAAGCTGCCGATGAACTCGGGGTTGGCGAAATTGCCCTGCGTCTGCGAGACCAGGTGCTGCAGCTGCGCCGGTTGCACGCGCGCCAGCTCGATCTGCAAGCCCGGCAGGTCGCGCACCAGCACGGCCACCTTCTTCTCGCCGCTCATCGGCAGCAGCGCGCCCTGGCTCAGGATGCGCAGCTCGGCCGGGTAGGGCGGCACCGTGACGATGCTCTGCGATGCGCCGCGCATCAGGTAGCCGCCGAAGCTCTTGGTGTTCGCGTCGACCTGCACATACAGCATGCGGCCCACGTCGGCGTGGAACTTGAACGAGTGGATTTGCGTCTGCTCCTGCTCGGCGGGCACCGGCGCCATCGGCACCGGCGTGGCGGCCTTCAGCACCGCGGCCGTGATCTCGCGCGGGTCGGACCACACATGAGGCTCGGCGGTCTGGTCTTCCTTCTTCACGTCCGGGTTCTGCGTCGGCAGCAGCCACACCTTCAGGTTGCGCGCGAACTCGCGCTCGTGCACCAGCTGCGAGGTGTTCACGATCAACACCTGCTCGGGCTCGAAGCGCTCGTTGGTGACGACGGTCGGCGTGACGTCGCGCACGGCCAGGCTGTACAGGCCGGGGATGCTCACCGCGGCGTTCAGGTCGGCCTTGGTGCCGGGGCCGCCGGCCTGCGCGAGCACGCCCTTGGTCAGCGTCGCGTTCAGCGTCGTCGATTCCTTCGGGATCGCGAGCGTGGCCGAGTGCACGTACGCATTGAGCTTGAGCTTGTCGTAGACCACGGTGAACCTGGTCGTCTCGCGGCCCACGCCGAGCACGCCTTCGGCCTGGCCCGCCAGGCGCAGCTCCACATGCTTCTCGAACTCGGCGGTGTTCACCGGGTGCGTGAACGAGAACTCGATCACGGCCTTCTTCAGCGTCGGGTTGACCGGGTCCTGGTTGAACTCGGCCTTGCGCAGCTTGGTCTCGAACGCGGCGCTGCCGAAAGCCACCTCGTAGTCGTCGAGCTGAACCTGCGGCGCGATCGCGTCGCGCGCGATCTGCAGCTTGTAGCTGGCGCCCACCGGCCAGTCGGCCTTGGGGATGAACTCGAGCTGCTTGTCGCTGGCCCAGCGCCACTGGCCGTCGATGGCCGGCGTCACCACGAGGCCGGCCGTGACCTCCTTGCCGACGAGCGCGAGCGGCGCGACCGAGGCGTTGAACTTCAGCGTCAGCGCTTGCGGCGTGCCGTTGTTCGCGAAGTCGGTGAGCGGCGGGTTCACCACCTGCACGCTGACCTCGACCGGCTGCGGCCGCGACTTCCACCAGATGCGGCCGTAATAGGCGCCGACCGCGAGCAGCACCAGCGCCAGCGCGGCGGCGATGAAGGCACGCGGCCGGGCGCGCACCGCGGCGCGTGTCGCGGCGCTGCCGGCGTGCAGGCGGGCGCCGGTCCAGCGCATCCACGGCGGCGCATTCCATTGGCCGAACACCGCCACGAAAACCGCGGCCATCATCACGCCCAGCCGGCTGACTGCGTTCATTCCGTCCACTCCCTGTCGTCTTGTTGTCGGTCGATTATTGGGCCGGTGTCGCGGCCGGCGGCGCGGCCTCGCGGCGCAAGCGGTCCATCAGTGCGTACCAATCCACACGCCGCGTCGCCACCATCACCGCGCCGATCACCGCGAACAGCAGCAGCGAGCCCAGCACCAGCGCGCTCTGCTCGAGTTGCAGCAGCAGGTAGAGCGCGCCGTAGAGCGCTGCCATCGCCGCACCGAAGACCGCACCGGCGCGCGCGCCGTGCAGCACGAAGCTGGCGTAGAAAGCCAGCAGCAGCGTGCAGGCGGCGCTGGCCGCGAGGTAGGCCCAGGCGAATGCAATGTGCTCGGTCAGGCTCACGAGCAGCAGGAAGAACACCGCGATCGCGCTGCCCACGAGCAGGTATTGCACCGGGTGCACGCGCAAGCGCTTGAGCACCTCGACCAGGCCGACGCCGACGAAGGTGAGCGCGATGAAGAGCAGGCCGTACTTGGTCGCGCGGTCGCTCAGCACATAGCTGCTGACCGGGTCCATGAAGGCCACGCCGAAGGTCTCGATGCAGTGCAGCTTGCCTTCGGCGCGGCCGTTCGACGCACAGACGTTGCTTCGGTCCAGCAGCTCCTGCGGTGCCGTGGTGGCGAGCGCGCTGAGTTGCCAGTCGGCACGGAAGCCCTGCGGACCGATCTCGTGCGTGTTGGGCAGGAAGCGGCCCGCGAACGACGGGTGCGGCCAGTCCGAGGTGAGTGCCACGTGCGTGGTGTCGGCCACCGGCGCGAACGACAGGTCGCCGGTGCCGACGAGGTCGAGCGCGACCTCCGCCTGCAGCACACCGCCCGCGGCCTGCAGCGCCGCCGGCAACACCGCATGGAAGCCGCGCGGATGGCTCAGGTGCTCGGTGCCGGGCAGCACCGGCAGCGCCGCGCCGCCGGCCGTGATCGTCGCGACACGGATGCCGCGCGCGTCTCCTACCGCGACGAACATTGTCGACGGCTCGCAGTGGAGCTTGCCGCCCGCATGTTGGGCGCTGGGCTCCAGCACCGCGAGGTCGGCCCAGCGCGCCTTCATCAGCGCGTGCATGTTGTAGCCGTTGACCTGGAAGATGCCGCGGTGGCGCGTCTCCAGCACGGCCTTGGCGCTCACGTCCAGCGTCGCGGGGGTGGCGGCGAGCGTGAAGTCGCGCCGCTCGGTGACGAGCTTCCTGTCCTTGCCTTCGCCTTGTTCGGTGGTCCAGCTTTCATCGCAGCGGCGCAGCAGCACCGGGCCGACGAGCACCTGCTGCGAGGCCAGGCTGTCGGCCACACTGCTCTCGGCCTCGCGCAGCCGGCCTTCGCGTTCGCTGACGATGGCGCTGACCGATTGCAGCGCCAGCGTCAACGCGACCAGCACGCCGCCGACCGCCAGCGTCTTCCCGAGCAATGGAAACTTCATGCGAACACACTCCCGAGTGTTGCGCCGCGCGACAACGCGGCATGGCACTCAGGATCGCGCGGGTCTGTGCGCGCCGGATGAAGGCTGTGTGAAGTCGGCGCGGGCGGCTGTCACGCGCGCGCCGGGCCGATGACTCAGCCGCGCTTGGCGACCAGCGTCAGGATGTCGTAGCTCGCGACCAGTTCGCCGTCCTGGTTCGTCACCTCGACGTCCCACGCGACCACGCCCTGGCCGACGCCGTTCGCGTCTTTCTTCTGCCGATCGGTCTTGCGCTTGCAGGTCAGGCGCGCGCGTATCGTGTCGCCTATGCCCACCGGCTTGACGAAGCGCAGCGTGTCCAGCCCGTAGTTCGCGAGCACCGGGCCCGGTGCCGGCGAGACGAACAGGCCGGCCGCCGCGCTCAGCACGAAGTAGCCGTGCGCGATGCGCTTGCCGAACGGCGATTCCTTCGCGGCGATCTCGTCGAAGTGCATGTAGAAGTAGTCGCCCGAGATGCCGCCGAACGCGACGATGTCGGCCTCGCCCACGGTGCGGCGGTGCGTCAGCAGCGAGTCGCCGATGGACAGGTCCTCGAAGCAGCGGCGGAACGGATGCACGTCGGATTCGTTGACCTTGGCGCCGCGGATGTGCTCGCCGGTCACGGCCGCGAGCATGGTCGGCGAGCCTTGCAGCGCCGCGCGCTGCAGGTAGTGCTTGACGGCGCGCACGCCGCCCAGTTCTTCGCCGCCGCCGGCGCGGCCCGGGCCGCCGTGTTTGAGGACGGGCAGCGGCGAGCCGTGGCCGGTGGATTCGGCGGCGGCCTCGCGGTCGAGGATCAGCATGCGGCCGTGCAGCGCGGCCGCGACCGGGATCACGCGCGCCGCGATCTTCGGGTCGCGCGTGACCAGCGTGCCGACCAGGCTGCCCTTGCCGCGTGCGGCGAGTGCGATGGCTTCGTCGATGCCGTCGTAGGGCATCAGCGTGCTGACCGGTCCGAAGGCCTCGACATCGTGCACCGCGTCGTGCGTGAGCGGGCTGCGGCTGAGCAGCAGCGTGGGCGCGAAGAACGCGCCTTCGGCCACGCCATCGCCGATGGGGTTGAAGCCGTCGCGCGCGCCGTAGACGAGCTCGGCGCCCTGCATCAGCGTCGCGACGCGGTCGGCCACGTCGCTCTGCTGCGCGTGCGAGGCGAGCGCGCCCATGCGCACGGCTTCATTGGCGGGATCGCCGACGACCGTCTTCGCGAGCCGCGCGCGCAGCTTCTCGGCGACCGCGTCGAGGTGCTTGCGGGGCACGATCGCGCGGCGGATCGCGGTGCACTTCTGGCCGGCCTTCACGGTCATCTCGCGCGCGACTTCCTTGACGAAGAGGTCGAACTCCTCGTCGTCGGGCGAGACGTCGTCGGCCAGGATCGCGCAGTTCAGCGAGTCGGCCTCGGCGTTGAACGGGATCGAGTGCTTCACCACGTTCGGGTGCACGCGCAGCTTGGCCGCGGTGTCGGCCGAGCCGGTGAAGGTGACGACATCGCGGCCGTCGAGCCGCTCGAGCAAATCGCCGGTGCTGCCGATCACGAGCTGTAGCGCACCCGGCGGCAGGATGCCCGACTGATGGATCAGCCGCACCGCGGCTTCGGTGAGGTAGCTTGTCGCGGTGGCCGGCTTGCCGATGCAAGGCATGCCCGCGAGGAAGCTCGGCGCGAACTTTTCGAGCAGACCCCAGATGGGAAAGTTGAACGCGTTGATGTGCACCGCGAGGCCGCCGCGGGGCACGAGGATGTGCGTGCCCGCGAAGCCGCCATTCTTGCCGAGCGTCATCGCCGGGCCTTCGTGCACCAGGTTGCCCGAGGGCAGTTCGTTGGTGCCGACGCCGGCATACGCGAACAGCGTGCCGCTGCCGCCTTCGATGTCGATCCAGCCGTCGGCGCGCGTCGCGCCGGTGTGGGCCGAGACCGCGTACAGCAGCTCCTTGTGCTCGCCGAGGTACTTGGCCAGCGCCTTCAGCATCGCTGCGCGTTGCTGGAAGTCGGTGGCCAGCAGCGCCGGCAGACCGACATCGCGCGCATACGCCACGGCCTCGCCGAAATCGATGGCTTCGGCATGCGTGCTCGCGATCGGGCGGCCGTTGATCGCGCTGTGCAGCACCTGCGCGCCTTGCGTGCCGAGCCAGCGGCCGGCGATGAAGCTTTGGAGGGTGGTGGTCATGGAGCTAGGTTCTCAGCGTTCGTCAAAGGAGAGCACGACGTGCGGTGTGAGCGGATGCGCCTGGCAGGTCAGGATGAACCCGTTCGCGACCTCGTTCTTGTCGAGCGCGAAGTTGCGCTCCATGCGCACCTCGCCCTCGACCAGCTTGGCGCGGCAGGTGCCGCACACGCCGGAGGTGCAGGAGAACGGCACTTCGAGGCCGGCGGCGGAGGCGGCGTCGAGGATGCTGGGCTGGTCCTTGGTGAACGAGATCTCGCGTTTCAGGCCGTCGCGGATGATGGTGACCTTCGCGGTCTCGGCATCGCCCGGCTTGGCTTCGTGGATCACCGCGCCCACTTGCTGGGCTTGCGGCGCCAGGCCGAAGCGCTCGATGTGGATGCGGTCTTCGGGAACACCGGCCGCGAGCAGCGCGGCTTCGGCCTCGTCGTTCATCTGGAACGGGCCGCAGATGAACACATGATCGATGCTGGCGGCAGGCACCACGCTCGTCAGGAACTCGGCGATCTTGTCGCGGTTCATCACGCCCATGTTCAGCGGCGCGTCGGTGTGCTCGTCGGAGAACACATGGTGCAGCGTCAGGCGCGTCAGGTACTTGTTCTTCAGGTCCTCGATCTCTTCCTTGAACATCGTGGACTTGAGCGCGCGGTTGCCGTAGATCAGCGTGAAGCGCGACAGCGGCTCGCGCGCCAGCACCGTCTTCATCGTCGACAGAATGGGCGTCACGCCGCTGCCGCCGGCGATGCCCACGTGGTGGCGACGCGCGCCGGGCTCGATCGGCACGAAGAAGCGACCCTGCGGCGCCATCACGCTGATCTGGTCGCCGGGCTTCAGGAACTCGTTGATCCAGTTCGAGAACACGCCGCCCTTGACCTTGCGCACGCCCACGCGCAGCTCGCCATCGTCGACACCGGCGCAGATCGAGTACGAGCGCCGCAGGTCGGTGCCGGCGATCTCGGTGCGCAGCGTGAGGTACTGGCCCTGCGTGAAGCTGAAGACCTCGCGCAGCTCGGGCGGCACGTCGAACGCGACGACGACCGCCTCGGCGGTGTCGGGGATCACATGCCGCACGCGCAGCGGATGAAAGATGACGCTCATTGGAGCCCCTCGTCAAACGAGTACGTTTGCCGATCCCCCGAGGGGATGCGGGCCGGCTTGGGAGCGGCCCGGCGCTCGGCCCGCTGCAGTCGTTGATGAGTCATGTCAGATGGGTTTGAAGTGCTCGAACGGCTCGCGGCAATCGAGGCAACGCCACGTCGCCTTGCACGCGGTCGAGCCGAATGCGGCGAGCCGCTCGGTGTGGTGGCTGCCGCAGCGCGGGCAGGGCAGCGCGACCGTCTTCGCGGCGCGCGGGATGAAGCGGATCGGCACTTCGGTGGCGGTGGCCGGGCCGGGTGGCACGATGCCGTAGGCGAGCAGCTTGCGTTTGCCTTCGGCGCTGATCCAGTCGGTGGTCCACGCCGGCGCGCGGCGCAGGCTCACGCGCGCCGGGCCGAGGCCGGCGGCGGCGATCGCGGCGAGCACGTCGTGTTCGATGACCTCGGTCGCGGGGCAGCCGGAGTAGGTCGGTGTCAGCACGATCTCGAGCGCGTCGCCGTGGTGGTCGATCACGTCGCGCACGATGCCGAGGTCGCAGACCGAGACGGCCGGCACTTCGGGGTCGAGCACGGTGGCGAGCACCTGCCACGCGGAAGACACGCGTGGGCTCGTGGTGGCTTCGACCAGGCTCACCACACGCCTCCGGGGAACGCGCGCTGCAGATGCTGCATCTCGGCCAGGATGAAGCCCATGTGCTCGCTGTGCACGCCGCGCGTGCCGGTGCTGCGGAAGGCGGAGTCGGCCGGGACCGCGAGGCCGGCTTCGTCGAACACCGCCGTCATCTCGGCGAGCCACGGCTCGCGCAACTCGGCGAAGCGCGGGCCGATGCCGGCGGCGTGTGCTGCGGCGTCGACCGCATCGCTGTCGAACAGCTCGGCGGCGAAGCGCCAGATCGTGGCCAGCGCGTCGTCGATGCGGCGGCGCGATTCGGCCGTGCCGTCGGCCAGCCGCACGACCCAGTCGGCCGCGTGCTGCTGGTGGTAGCGCGCTTCCTTCACGGCCTTGCCGGCGATCGCCGACACCTCCGCGTCCGACGAATCGAGCAGCCGCTCCCACAGCAGCTTGGCCCAGGTCGCGACGATCAGGTTGCGCAGCACGGTGAACGCGAAATCGCCACGAGGCAGCTCGGCGATGGTGGCGTTGAAGTAGTCGCGCTCGTCGCGCAGGAAAGCGAGCTGGTCTTCGTCGAAGCCCTGGCCGCCGAGCTGCCCCGCGCGCGTGAGCAGCGCGCGCGACTGGCCGATCAGGTCGAGCGCCATGTTCGCCAGCGCGATGTCTTCCTCGAGCACCGGCGCGTGGCCGCACCACTCGCCCAGCCGCTGCGCGAGGATCAGTGCGGTGTCGCCGATGCGCAGCAGGTACTGCACTTCGGGCGCGCGCTGCAATTGAATCGATGCGGTCATGTCGTTGCTCCTTCTGGGAGGTATCGGTGGTGGCTAAGGCCATCAAGCGGTCGCCGCGGAACCGGCTTTGCCGGGCCGCTGGCGGCGCCCCCTCGAGGGGGAGCGCCGCAGGCGCTCCGGGGGTGGGCCCGTTTCACATGTGGTCGAGCGACTTCGGCAGCTCGTAGAAGGTCGGGTGGCGGTAGACCTTGTCTTCGGCGGGATCGAAATACATCGCCTTGTCGCCCGGATCGCTCGCGACGATCTGATCGGAGCGCACGACCCACACGCTCACGCCTTCCTGGCGCCGCGTGTAGACATCGCGGCCCATCTGGATCGCCATCTTCGCGTCGGCCGCGTGCAGGCTGCCGCAGTGCTTGTGATCGAGCCCGGCCTTGCTGCGCACGAACACTTCCCACAAGGGCCACTCTTGTTGTTGATCGGCGCTCATGCGGCCTCCTTCAAGTTCTGCTTGTTCGCATGCGCAGTGGCCGCTTCGCGCACCCACGCCCCGTCGTCCCACGCCTTCACGCGCGCGGCGAGGCGCTCGCGGTTGCAGGGGCCGTCACCGGCGAGCACGCGCTTGAATTCGCTCCAGTCGATGGTGCCGAAATCATGTGCCTGACGCGCCTCGTTCCACTTCAGGTCGGGGTCGGGCAGCGTCACGCCGAGCAGCGCGGCCTGCGGCACGGTGGCGTCGATGAAGCGCTGGCGCAGCTCGTCGTTGGAGACGCGCTTGATGCCCCAGCGCATCGACTGCGCGCTGTTCGGGCTCTGGTCGTCCGGCGGGCCGAACATCATGATGGACGGCCACCACCAGCGGTTCACCGCGTCCTGCACCATGGCCTTCTGCGCCTCGGTGCCGTGCGTCATCATCGTCAGCAGCGCCTCGAAGCCCTGGCGCTGGTGAAAGCTTTCTTCGCGGCAGATGCGGATCATCGCGCGCGCATACGGCGCGTACGAGCAACGGCAGATCGGCACCTGGTTCATGATGGCCGCGCCGTCGACCAGCCAGCCGACGGTGCCCATGTCGGCCCAGGTCAGCGTCGGGTAGTTGAAGATCGAGCTGTACTTCGCCTTGCCGGTGTGCAGCGCGTCGAAGAGCTGGTCGCGCGAGGTGCCCAGCGTCTCGGCCGCGGCATAAAGGTACAGGCCGTGCCCGCCTTCGTCCTGCACCTTCGCGAGCAGGATGGCCTTGCGCTTGAGCGTGGGCGCGCGGCTGATCCAGTTGCCCTCGGGCAGCATGCCGACGATCTCCGAGTGCGCATGCTGGCTGATCTGGCGCACCAGCGTCTTGCGGTAGTGATCGGGCATCCAGTCTTTCGCCTCGATGAAATCGCCCGCGTCGATGCGGGCATCGAAGCGTTCCTGCAACTGCATCTCTTCGGCGCTGCGGACGGCCTTGACGGCCTCGTCCTTGCCCATCGTGTCCATGGCTTGCGTGTACATCGGTCAGCTCCTTGTCAGATCGCGGGGCCAGCGCCGGGCCGCTCCCAAGCGGTTCCGCGCCCCCTCGGGGGGTGGCCGCCGTACCCGGCGGCCGGGGGTTGTCATTTCGGACGTTTGTCGATGACACGGCGCGCTTTGCCGGTCAGCGTGCGTTCGATCGAATCGGGTGCGAGCACGTTCACGCGCGTCGAGATGCCCACCAGCGTCTTCACGCGGTGCTGCACCCAGGTCGCGATGGCCTGCGCGTCGCCGTCGGCGCCGGGCTGCATCTCGCACAGCACCTGCACCTCGTCCATCAGACCGTCGCGGCTGACATGGACCTGGTACTGGCCGGAGAGTTGCGCATGCGCGAGCACGATCTCCTCGATCTGCGTCGGGAAGACGTTGACGCCGCGGATGATCAGCATGTCGTCGCTGCGGCCGACGATCTTGCCCATGCGGCGGAACGCGCGCGACGTGGGCGGCAGCAGCCGCGTCAGGTCGCGCGTGCGGTAGCGGATGATGGGCAGCGCTTCTTTGGTCAGCGAGGTGAACACGAGCTCGCCCTCGCTGCCGTCGGGCAGCACTGCGCCGGTCTCGGGGTCGATGATCTCGGGCAGGAAATGGTCCTCCCAGACGACCGGGCCGTCCTTGCTCTCGATGCACTCGCTGGCCACGCCCGGGCCCATCACTTCGCTCAGGCCGTAGATGTCGACCGCGTCGATGCCGGCCTTGGTCTCGATCTCGCGGCGCATCGCCTCGGTCCAGGGTTCGGCGCCGAAGATGCCGACCTTCAGCGAGGTCTCGCGCGCATCGATCTTCTGGCGCGCCATCTCCTCGATGATCACCTGCATGTAGCTGGGCGTGACCATGATGATGCTGGGCTTGAAGTCCTGGATCAGCTGGATCTGCTTCTCGGTCTGCCCGCCGGACATCGGGATCACGGTGCAGCCCAGCCGCTCGGCGCCGTAGTGCGCGCCCAGGCCGCCGGTGAACAGGCCGTAGCCGTAGGCGACCTGGATGATGTCGCCGCGGCGGCCGCCGGCCGCGCGGATCGAGCGCGCGACCAGGTCGGCCCAGTTGGAGATGTCGTTCTGCGTGTAGCCGACCACCGTGGGCTTGCCGGTCGTGCCGCTGGACGCATGCAGCCGCACCACCTGTTCGCGCGGCACCGCGAACATGCCGAACGGGTAGTTGTCGCGCAGGTCCTTCTTGACCGTGAACGGGAACTTCGCAAGATCGGCGAGCGTGGTCAGGTCGTTCGGGTGCACGCCTTTCGCGTCGAACGAGGCCTTGTAGTGCGGCACGTGCGTGTACGCATGCGCGAGCGTGGCCTTCAGGCGCTTGAGCTGCAGCGCGACGATCTCGTCGCGGCTGGCGGTCTCGATCGCGTCGAGCTCGCCGGGCTGGGGTGTTCTCACGGGCATGTGTGTCGTCTCCTCGTCAGCCGGCGTCGTGCGGGGGCACGGCCGGCTTGCCTTTCATCGTGTACGAGCGGCCGCGGAACACCGCGATGCGCTCGCCGCGCTGGTTCGTGATCTCGGTGTCGTAGACGCCGGTGCGGCCGGCCTTCGAGACCTCGGCGCAGCGCGCGGTGAGCACATCGTTCAGGCGGCCCGGCGCAAGCAGGTCGATCGCGAAACCCGAGGCGACCGTGAGCTCGTCGTACGAGTTGCACGCGAACGCGAAGGCCGAATCGGCCAGCGTGGCGATCAGGCCGCCGTGGCAGATGTCGTGGCCGTTGAGCATGTCGTCGCGCACCGTCATCGTCAACATGGCGCGGCCCGGGCCGACCGAGACGATCTGCATGCCCAGCGACTTGGATGCGCGGTCGTTGCGCAGCATGCCGTCGCGCACGCGTTCGGCGGTGCGCTGCGCGGCGGCCTGCTGCGCGCTGTCTTGTTGCGCGTTGTCGTCGGCGTGGCGCTCAGTCATGGAAGCGGCCTCCGGTGTGATGCAGCCGCGACAGAAGCGGCGCGCGCCGGTAGCGCACATCGCCATAGTGCGCCTGCAGGTTCGCGAGCACGGCGGCCACACGCGACGCGCCGAGCGCATCGGCCCACGCGAGCGGGCCCATCGGGTAGGCGGTGCCGAGCACCATCGCGATGTCGATGTCGGCGGCCTGCGTGCCGGTCCAGGTCATCACGTCGGCGGCTTCGTTGGCGAGGCAGCAGACGCTGCGCATCAGCGCCAGGCCGGCGACGTCGTCGAGCGCGATCAGCGCGATGTTGGCGGCCTGCAGCAGCGCGGCCAGCGCCGGCAGCTGCGCGGCCGCGGCCGGGCTCGCGGCGGCGCCCAGCGTGGTGGTGATGGAGAAGTCGCGCGCGAGGTCGAGCAGCAATAGCGGCGCGCCGTCGGCAGCGCTGCGTTCGGCGGCGGTGCGGCCGTCGGTCAGCGCGATGCGCGTGTCGCCGATGGCCAGTGTCTCGGCGCGCAGCTCGGGCCGCGTCGTGAGGTGCACGCCGGCGGCCTGCAGGCGCTGCACCAGCGGCGCGAGCAGGCCGGCGTCGGCAGCGACACCCAGCGTGCCGCCGCTGTCGCCGGCCGCGACCGTGTCGACGATGGGTGCCGCGACATCCTTGCCGTAGGCGTAGAACCCGCGCCCGCTCTTGCGCCCCCAGCGGCCGCTGCGCACCAGCTCCTGCTGGATCACATGCGGCGCGTAGCGAACATCGAACGCGGTGGCCTGGAACACCGACTCGGTGACCGAGAGGTTCACGTCCAGCCCGATCAGGTCCATCAGCTCGAACGGGCCCATCGCGAAGCCACCGGCCTCGCGCATCAGGCGGTCGATCGCGGGTGCCGACGCGATGCGCTCGGCCAGCAGCCGCAACCCTTCGGCGTAGTACGGCCGCGCGACGCGGTTGACGATGAAGCCCGGCGCGTTCGGCGCATCGACCGAGGTCTTGCCCCAGGCCTTGGAGAGCGCGTGCATCGCGGGCACCAGCGCAGGATCGGTCGCGATGCCGGGGATCACCTCGACCAGCTTCATGCGCGTGGCCGGGTTGAAGAAATGCCAGCCGATCACGCGGCCGGGATGGTCCAGGCCCTGCGCGACCGCGGTGATGGAAATCGACGAGGTGTTCGTGGCGAGCACCGCATCGGCCGCGAGCACGGCCTCGAGCTGGCGCAGCAGCGACTGCTTCACCTCCAGCCGCTCGACGATGGCCTCGATCGCGATGCCGCAACCGGCGAGCGCCTCGACGTTCTCGGCCACGCGGATGTGCGCGAGCACCACGTCGCGCGCGCGCTCGTCGAGCTTGCCGCGCTTCACGGCGCCGTCGAGGTCGGCGGCGATGCGCTTGAGCGCGTTCTCGGCCGCACCCGACTGCGCGTCGTACAGCCTGACGACGTGGCCCGATTGCGCCGCCAGCTGCGCGATGCCGGCGCCCATGCTGCCGGCGCCGATCACGGCGACGACGGTCTGCGAATTCAGCGAGTAGCCCATGGAACCCTTCGTCTGCGAGTGGCCGCGCGACCAGTGTGCGGCGACTGTCCGGATCGATCAACGGGGAAAAGCAGCAGCCGCGGGGTCGTTGGAACCCCAAAAACAAATTCGACCGCCCGGTCGGTTGATAATATATTTCTGCGGCAGGGAGCGCAAGTGCGTGCTGCCGGGGTTAACCCGGCAAACAATCCACGCCAGCCCGGGGATGGGGTAGTCTGGCCGCCTGCCGGTGACTCATCGTCACAAGCTTTTCGCGTCCCCGCGCGCCTGCCGACCGTGTCCCTCGCATGCCCAAGCGATCCAAGCCCTATCTGTTGCACGCGTCGATACGGCCGGGCGTCGAGGTCGACCTGGAGTCCTACCCGTTCAGCATCCCCGCGGTGCGCGACATCGCCAGCATCGACTTCCATCCCAACGTGACCTTCTTCGTCGGCGAGAACGGCTCCGGCAAGTCGACGGTGCTCGAAGGCATTGCGGTGGCGCTGGGTTTCGGCGCCGAGGGCGGGACGAAGAATGTGCACTTCGCCTCGTCGGGCTCGCTGTCGGCGTTGCATGACAGCCTGCGTCTCGCCCGCGGTGTGCCCAAGCCGCGCGACGAGTACTTTCTGAGGGCCGAGAGCTTCTTCAATGTCGCGAGCTACATGGACGAAACCGGCTATCTGAAAGGCTACGGCGGAAAGTCGCTGCACACGCAGTCGCACGGCGAGTCGTTCATGGCCGTGCTGCTGAACAAGTTGCGTGGCAACGGCATGTACCTGCTCGACGAACCCGAAGCCGCACTCTCGCCCAGCCGCCAGCTCGCCGCACTCAGTGCGATCCATCAGTTGGTCGAGGACCACTCGCAGTTCGTCATCGCCACGCACTCGCCGATATTGCTGTCGTACCCGAACGCGAAGATCATTCAGTTCGACCGCTCCGGCCTCACCGAAATCGCGTTCGAAGACACCGAGCATTTCGCGGTGACGCGGGACTTTCTGAACAACTACCCGAGACGCCTGGAGCAGCTGTTTCAGGATGACGACAAGGAGCACTGAGTGAGTAGAGCAATGAAGCTGGGACTGGTGGGTATCGGCAAGATCGCGCGCGATCAGCACATTCCGGCGCTTGCCGCCGACGCGCGCTTCGAGCTCGTGGCCTGCGCGAGCCGGAATGCGCGCGTCGAGGGCGTGGCGAACTTCGCCGACATCGAGACCATGCTGGCGGCGCTGCCGGAGCTGGAGGCGATCTCCATCTGCACGCCGCCGCAGGCGCACTTCGAAGCAGCACGCATCGCGTTGCGGGCCGGCAAGCACGTGATGCTGGAGAAGCCGCCGGCGATGACGACGCGGCAGATCGCGCTGCTGCAAACCGAAGCGGTGCGGCACGGCCGAACCTTGTTCCAGAGCTGGCATTCCCGCTTCGCCGCCGGTGTCGACGCGGCGCGCGAGTGGCTGCGCGGGCGCACGCTGACCGGCGGCACCATCACCTGGAAGGAAGACGTGCACCACTGGCATCCCGGCCAGCAGTGGATCTGGGAGCCGGGCGGCCTGGGCGTGTTCGACCCCGGCATCAACGCGCTGTCGCTGTTGACCGCGGTATTGGCCGACGAGGCCTTCGTGCATGCGGCAGAGCTCGACTTCCCGGAGAACCAGCAGGCGCCGATCGCGGCGCGGCTCGCGCTTCACACCGAAGCTGGCGTTGCGGTGAACGCGGAGTTCGACTTCCGGCAGAAGGGCGAGCAGACCTGGGACATCGACCTCGTCACGACCACCGGCCGCCTCAAGCTGTCACGCGGCGGCGGCGTGCTGGAGATCGATGGCCGTCTGCACGGCGCCGAGCAGGCGCTGGCCGGCGAATACCCGCGGCTCTACGCGCGCTTCGCCGAGCTGTGCATGGCCGGCGAGTCGGAGGTCGACTGGCGGCCGTTCCAGCTGGTCGCAGACGCCTTCCTGGTGGCGGCGCGCCGGACCGTCGCGGCGCACCAGGTCTGAACGCGCGGGCCGCGACCCGCCCGTCACTACCGAGCCGTCACTGCGTCAACGAGGCTTCTGGAACTTCAGCACGAACTCGTCCTTGGGCTGCGGCGGCTCGGGCGTGTTGCGATCGCGCGGGTCGTTCGGGTTGCGCAGGAAGCTGCCCTCGCCGACCAGCACGAAGCCGGCGCGTTCGACCTCTTCGCGCAGAAACGACTCCTCGATGCGGTGCAGCGTGCCCGACTCGGAGATGCCGGTGCCGGGTCGCCCCGCATGATCCGCAATGACGTAGATGCCGCCCGGCTTGAGCGCTCGATGGATCGCGCGGTTCATGCGCGCGCGATCCACGCCCATGAAGCCGAGGTCGTGGTAGTTGAACATCAGCGTCACGAGGTCGAGTTGGGCGTCTGCAGCCGCGGCGGGGACCGGGTCGTCGAACGCCTGGCTCACCGCGATCATCGGCGCCGCCGGGATGCCCGCGCTGTGGAGCTTCGCGTCGCGCTGCGCGACCGGGCCGGCGGGGTTGGCCGCCGTTGGTGTGGCCATTGCCACCGGCGCCGCCGAGGCCGTGATCCCCGGCCGACTCTCGCCTTCGGGCTGTGCCGGCGCAATGCTCGCGCGAGCCGGGTCGCGCGGTGGTGGCCGCTGCCCGTACACGCTGCCGGTCGGGCCGATGGCGCGGGCGAGCAGCTCCGTCGTGTAGCCACCGCCTGCGCTGACATCGAGCGCGACCATGCCGGGGCGCAGGCCGATGAAGGCCAGCATCTGCTCGGGCTTGCGTCGCAGGTCGTTGGTTCGATCGGCCGCCGTCCTGTCGGGTGCTGCGACGACCGCGGCGACCTGGGACGCTGTCAGCGTGTTCGAGCCTGGCGGGATGGCGGTGCAGGCCGCCAACGCCGTTGCGGCGGAGGCCAGTGCGAGGCGAGCGGTGCGTCGAATGGTGTGCATGGGATGTGGGTGATGCGCAAGCCTCTAGACTGTTGGCATGCAGCTCAACATCATCGTCTATTCCAAGTCGGCCTGCCCGCAGTGCGACATCGTCAAGAACCTGTTGAAGGCCAGGAACATCTCGTTCGAGGAAATCAAGATCGACGAGGAAGAACAGCGGATCGCCTTCTACGCGAAGTGCGGGCCGTCGGTCCGTTCGATGCCGCAGGTCTTCATCAACGAGCAACGCGTCGGCGGCGTGGCCGGGCTTCAAGCGGCCTTCGCGCAGATGAACATGTAGCGTTCAGGCGCTGCCGATCACGCGTTCTCGCGCAACCACGCGCTGGCCTGCCCGCGAGACGCGAGGCCGAGCTTGTCGAGGATGTTGGCCACATGCCGCTTCACGGTGTGCGGGCTGATGTCGAGCACACGCGCGATCAGTTTGTTGCTGTCGCCGGCGGCGATGCGTTCGAGCACCTCGCGTTCGCGCGGGCTGAGGCCGGCGTCGTCCTGGCCTCCAAGCGCGGCAGTGGCCGACCCGATGCCCGCACCGGCGTCACTGCCCGACGCGGCCATCGCATGCCGCAATCCGGCGGCCAGCGATGCCGCGGCGCGCAGCTCCTGCTGCAGATCGTCGGCCAGCCGCGCGCCCCAGGTCGCATCGGCGAGCGTGGCCAGCACCGCGTCGCTGCACATCAATGCGTGGCCGCGTTCGTCCTCGCGCAGCATGCGCTGCAGCGCAGGGCGCGTCGCGTCGGCCGCGGCATCGATGCGGCCGCAGCGCAGCCGCGCATGCGCGCAACGCAACTGCAGTTCGACGGCCTGCGCGTTCACGTCCATGTTCTCGGCCTTGGGCAGCAGCTGGTCGAACAGCGCCATCGCGTCGGGCCAGCGGCCCTGCGCCGCGGCATAGCGGGCACGCGTCGCGACCGAACGGGCGTTGACGGGCGTCGCGTCTTCCAGCGGGCGCTCCATCAGGTGGCCGGCCCAGCGCCGCAGCGTGGCGGCGTCGCCGTCGATCACATCGGTCAGGCGCACGCCGTAGACCGCCATCTGGTGTTTCCACAGCCGGCGCCGCTCCTCGGTGCTCGACTCCTCGCGAATGAACAGCGCATCGAGCCGGCGGGCCACCTCGCCCGCATTGCCGTGCACCGCGGCCTCGATGGCGCGGAACAGCTCGACGCTGATCTCCATCTCGGTCGACGACGCGAGCCACTGCATGTCGGCCTCGGCGCGCTGCGCCTCTTGCGCGGCGGCATCCAACCGGCCGGCCCACAGCTGCAGCAGCGCGAGCTTGATCTGCACCTCGCCGCGCATCGGCAACGCACGATCGCCGATGCGCAGCAGCGCGCCGGCGGCGTAGCGCTGCAGCAGCGGGCGCATGCCGCGCACGGTGGTCCAGCTGTTCGCGGGCACGCATTCCCACCATTCGTAGAGGCTGCCGTCGCGTTCCAGCGAGTTCACGACCTCGCCGTAGACGCGCGGCAAGTCGACGAGGTCGCCGCGGCGGAACAGCTGGTTCGCATCGGCCATCAGCATCACGCGGCGGGCGATTGGATTCAGTGCCGGCTCGTCCGGATCGCGCAACCGTGCGATCAGCGACTCGCTCTGCGGATCGCGCCCGAGCGGGTAGAGCGCGAGCGCGAGATACGCCTGCGCGAGCTGGCGCTCGGCGATGTCGCCGGCAGCGATCGCGGCCTGCTCGGCCTCCTGCATGCGGCCGGCCATCTCTGTCCACTGCCAGCGCAGGCAGCAGGCCACGCCGGACAGCCGCAGCAGCCGGCTCGACGCATGGCGCCATTCGGGCGGGAACTGCGCGACCAGCCGCTGCACCTCGCCGCCGCCGCCGTTCAGGAACAGGTTGTTCGCCGACGCCACGAGCGCCGCCTCGGCCGCGGCCCAGTCGTTCGCGCGCATCAGGTAGCCGACACGGCGCAGCGCGTCGGTCTCGCCCGCGGCGGCGCGGCGCAGCAGCTCGGGCAGCTCGGCGTCGTGGCGGCGGCGCAGCCGCTCCTGCAGCGCTTCGCGGAACAGGTCGTGCAGCACCAGCGTGCGCTCGTTCGATTCGAGGGCGGTTGCGAACAGGCCGCGGCGCTCGATCTCGTCGAGCCGCTCGGCCGCGCGCGCATCGCCGCTCACCGCAGCGCAGCGCGCGACCGTCAGCTCGGGCAGCACCGAACAGCGCAGCAGGAACGTGTGCAGCTCGGGCGGCATGTCGTCGAGGACTTCGCTTGCGAGGTAGTCGAACAGATGACGGTCCATGCGCGCGGCGGGCGGCGCGGCCAGGCCGTGCGACAGGGCGTCGCCAGAGACCTTGCCGGCGCCGGTGCGGTTGCGCAGCGCGGTCAGGCACAGCTGCAGTCCGGCGGGCCAACCCTGGGTGCGCTCGAACAGGTCGCCGATGCGCTCGCGCACCGCAGCGCCGTCGTCGCTGCGCATCAGCGCGGCGGCCTCGCTCGCGCTGAAGCGCAGGTCGTGCAGCGCGAACTCGGCGATCTCGCCGGCCACGCGCAGCCGCCCGAGCGCCAGCGGCGGCGCGACGCGGCTGGCCAGCACCAGCGTCCAGTGCTGCGGCAGCCGCTCGATCAGCGCATCGAGCAGCGCGTGGGCGTCGGGCCGCGTGACGCGGTGCAGGTCGTCGAGCACGATCACGCCGCGCGGCGCGTCGGCATCGGCGAGCGCGTTGACGAGCTCGGCGACCGCGCGACGCATCGACGCGCCGTCGTCGGTGAGCTGCGCCACCAGCGCCTCGGGCGCGGTGCGCCACGGCAGATCGTGCGGTTCGAGCGCGGCCGCCAGGCAGGCGAACAGGCGCTGCGCGTCGTCGTCTTCGTCCATCGAGACCCAGGCCATCGCGGTGCCGGCGGGCAGCCGCGCGAGCTGCGCGGCCAGCGCCGAAGTCTTGCCGAAACCGGCCGGCGCCTGCAGCAGCACGACGCGGCAATCGAGCAGCGCCTCGGTGACGGTGGCGTCGAGCGACGGCCGCTCCACCCGCGCGGCGCGCAGCCGCGGCGGCTGGATCTTGGTGGTGGGAAAGCGCAGTGCGTCCATGACGGAGGTCGATTCTGCCGCGCCTATCATCCGGCGACGAAGAGATTGAGAACGGACATCGGGATGGACGGCAACGAGCTACTCGCGATCGCGCGCCAGGCGATGCAGGACCGCGGGCTGCAAGCCGACTTCCCCGATGCGGCGCGGCGCGAGGCCGAAGCGCTCGTCGAGCCCACGGCCGCGACCAACCCTGCGCTCGGCGGCCTGCGCGACCTGCGCGATCTGCTCTGGTGTTCGATAGACAACGACGACTCGCGCGACCTCGACCAGCTCACCGTGGTGCAGCAGGACGCCGGCGGCGCGGCGCGCGTGCTCGTCGCGATCGCCGATGTCGACGCGCTGGTCTCGGCCGGCGGCGCGATCGACGCGCATGCGCGCATCAACACCACCTCGGTCTACACCGCGGCCGGCGTGTTCCCGATGTTGCCGCTGCGCCTGTCGACCGACCTCAGCTCGCTGAACGAGAACGAGGACCGCGCCGCGATCGTGATCGAGATCGCCGCGCCCGGCACCGATGCGCCGCCCGCCACGGCGGTGTACCGCGCGTGGGTGCGCAACCGCGCGCAGCTCACCTACGACGGCGTCGCCGCGTGGCTGGACGGCAAGGCGCCGGCGCCGCCCAAGGTCGCCGCGGTGCCCGGCCTGGAGGCGCAGCTGCGCGAGCAGGACCGCATCGGCCAGGCGCTGCAGGACGCGCGCCGCCAGCTCGGCGCGCTCAGCCTGAAGACCACCGAGTCGCGCCCGGTGTTCCTCGACGGCGTGCTCAGCGACCTGCGTGCCGACGTGGGCAACCGCGCGAAGGACATGATCGCGAACTTCATGATCGCGGCCAACGGCGTCAGCGCGCGCTACCTCGACGGCCAGGGTTCGCCGTCGCTGCGCCGCCTGCTGCGCGCGCCCGAGCGCTGGGACAAGATCGTGCAGATCGCTGCCGAGCTCGGCGAGCGCCTGCCCGCCACGCCGACCGCACTCGCGCTCGACGCTTTTCTTGCGAAGCGCCGCGACGCCGCACCCGACAAGTTCGCCGAGCTGTCGCTGGCCATCGTCAAGCTGCTCGGTTCGGGCGAGTACACGATGACGCGGCCGGGCCAGGCCGTGGTCGGCCACTTCGGCCTCGCGGTGAACGACTACACCCACTCGACCGCGCCGAACCGCCGCTACCCGGACCTGATCACGCACCGCCTGCTGAAGGCTGCGCTCGCGGGCGCGCCGCCGCCCTTCAGCGACGCCGAGCTGACCGAACTCGCGGCGCACTGCACGCTGCAGGAAGACAACACCGCCAAGGTCGAGCGCCAGGTGCGCAAGTCGGCCGCAGCCGTGCTGCTGGGCGCGCGCATCGGGCAGAGTTTCGACGGCATCGTCACCGGCGTGTCGGGCAAGGGCACCTGGGTGCGCATCGCCCACCCGATCGCCGAGGGCCGCATCGTGCAGGGGCTCGACGGCCTGGACGTGGCCGACCGCGTGCGCGTGCAGCTGGTCGCGGTCGACGCGAAGCGCGGCTTCATCGATTTCAAGCGTGTGAACTGAGGAGACGAGATTTGGACGCATGGCTGCGCGCGGCACTCGACCGCATTCCCGACTACATCGCGCACCAGATGCGCCTCAGCGAGCAGCCCGGCTGCGCGATCGCGATCGCGCACCACGGCAAGCTCGTGCTGGAGCAGGCCTTCGGCCATGCCGACCTGGACGCCGGCGTGGCGCTCACGCCGCGCCACCGTTTCCGCGTGGCCTCGCACTCGAAGAGCTTCACGACCGCGGGTGTGCTCAAGCTGCGCGAGCAGGGTCGGCTCACGCTGGACGACCGCGTCGGCCGCTACGTGCCCGATCTGCATCCCAAGGTCGCCGCGATCACGCTCGGCCAGTTGCTCGCGCACGGCGGCGGCGTGGTGCGCGATGGCGCCGATGCCGGCCAGTGGAGCAACCGCCGGCCGTTCCTGAACGAAGCCGAGCTGCGCGCCGACCTGGCTGCAGGCACGACGATCCCGGCGAACACGCGCTTCAAGTATTCGAACCACGGCTACGGCCTGGTCGGCCTGGCGATCGCGGCCATCACCGGCGAGCCCTACAACGACTGGATCGCGCGCGAGATCGTCGCGGCATCGGGCCTGCGCGAGACCGCGCCCGACGGCCCGATCGCGCCCGATGTGAAGTTCGCGCAGGGCCACAGCGCCAAGCATCCGCTCGGCCGGCGCGTCGTGATTCCATCGGCCTACTCGACCAACGCGCTCGCGGCCGCGACCGGCTTCGTCAGCACCGCGGCCGATCTGGCGCGCTTCTTCGCGAGCCTGCAGCCGGGTGCGAAGAAGAGCGTGCTGTCGGTCGAAAGCCGGCGCGAGATGAACCGCCGCCAGTGGAAGGAGGAGCACTCGGTGCTGCAGCGCTGGTACGGCATGGGCACGATCTGCGGCACGCTGGCCGACTGGGATTGGTGCGGCCACTCGGGCGGCTTCCCCGGCACGATCACGCGCACGCTGAACGTGCCGTCGCAAGGGCTCACGGTGTCGGTGCTGACGAACGCGGCCGATGGCCTGTCGCACGGCTGGCTCGAAGGCGCGCTGCACATCCTGCGTGCGCACGCGCTGCGCGGCGCGGCCTCCCGCAAGGAAGCCGCATGGACCGGCCGCTGGTGGAGTCTGTGGGGCGCCCTCGACCTGATGCCGGTGCAGGGCCGCGTGCTGGTCGCCAACCCTGCGCTCGTCAACCCGATGCAGGACGCGAGCGAGATCGAGGTCGACGGCAAGCGCGGCGGCGCGTCGCTCGGCCGCATCGTGCTCGCCGGCGGCTACATGAGCCATGGCGAACCGGCGCGGCTGGTGTTCGACGCACGCGGCAAGGCTACGCAGTTCTGGTACGGCGGGACCTGCTATCTGCCCGAGGCGAAGGTCGCGAAGGAACTGGCGCAGCGCTACGCGCCGAAGTGAACACAGAAATCGGCGTCGCGTTCAGCGCGCCACGCGGTCCCACGGCGCGGTGCCGCTGAATTCGGCGGCGAGGAAGTCCACCATCGCGCGCACCTTCGCGCCGAGGTGGCGGCGGCTCGGGTAGACCGCGAGCACGTCGATGTCGTGCATGTGGAAGCCCGGCAGCACCGGCACCAGCGTGCCGGCGCGCAGGTCGCCGCCGATCAGGAAGCTGGGCTGCCAGATGATGCCCATGCCGCCGAGCGCGGCGGCGCGCGCGGTGTCGCCATTGTTGGTGTGCATCACGCAGCGCACACGCACGCGGTGCTCGCGACCGGCGTCGTCGGCCAGCACCCATTCGTCGGCGCTGGCGGCGTAGGTGTAGCCGATGCACGCATGCTCGGCGAGGTCGGCCGGCAGCTTGGGCCGGCCGTGCTTGCGCAGGTACGCGGGCGACGCGCACACGATGTTGCGCGAGGTCGCGAGCTTGCGTGCCGCGTTCGCCTGCGAGCCGGTGCGCGAGATGCGCACGCCGAGGTCGTAGCCCTCGTCGACCAGGTCGACCACCCGGTCGATCAGCGCGACCTCGAGCTCGACCTCGGGGTGCAGCTTGGTGAACTTGGGCCACAGCGGCGCGAGGTGCAGGATGCCGAAGCTCAGCGGCACGTTGATGCGCAGCCTGCCGCTGGGCTTGAGCGTGGCGGACGAGGTGATCGCCTCGGCCTCGGCGACATCGTCGAGCACGGCCTTCGCGCGCTCGAAGAGCGCCTCGCCGCTTTCGGTCAGCGAGAGCTTGCGCGAGTGGCGGTTCAGCAGCCGCGTGCCGAGGTGCGATTCAAGCTCGCCGATGTAGCGCGTGACATTCGCCGGCGAGGTGCCCAGCGATTCGGCCGCGCGCGCGAAGCCGTGCTTGGCGACCACCGCGACGAAGACCTCGAAGGCACGCAATCGGTCCATGGTTCGCTCCTCAGTGGGCATGATGATTCATGAAAGCTGAATCAATTGTGAATCATCTGTGCGTTGATCGCAGCAAACATGAATCGTACAGTGAACCCATCGCAACCCACTCCACAGGAGCTCACCATGAACCGACTCATCAACAAGCGCGCCCTCATCACCGGCGGCACCAGCGGCATCGGCCTCGAAACCGCACGCCAGTTCATCGCCGAAGGCGCACGCGTGGCCATCACCGGCAGCAGCGACGCCTCGGTCGACGCGGCCCGTCGCGAGTTCGGCGACAAGGCGCTGGTGCTGCGCTCGAACGCCGGCGCCGTGGCCGAACAGCCGGCGCTGGCCAAGGCGATCGGCGAAGCCTTCGGCGGGCTCGACATCGTCTTCATCAACGCCGGCGTGGCCGAGCTGCGCCCGGTGGAGCAATGGGACGAAGCCGCGTTCGACCGCGTGTTCGACATCAACCTGAAGGGCCCGTACTTCCTGCTGCAAGCGCTGCTGCCGCTGCTCGCGAACCCGAGCTCGGTGGTGCTGAACACGTCGGTCAACGCGCACATCGGCATGCCGACCTCCAGCGTCTACGGCGCGAGCAAGGCCGGGCTGATCTCGCTGGCGCGCACGCTGTCGGGCGAACTGATCGGGCGCGGCATCCGCGTCAACGCGGTCAGCCCCGGCCCGGTCACGACGCCGCTCTACGGCAAGCTCGGCCTGAGCCCCGACGACCTGCAGAAGACCGCCGAAACGATCCGTGGCCTGGTGCCGGCCGGCCGCTTCGGCACGACGACCGAGATCGCGAAGGCGGTGGTCTTCCTCGCCTCCGACGAATCGGCCTTCACCGTCGGCAGCGAACTGCTGATCGATGGCGGGATGAGCGGGATCTGATCCAGCGCCAGCTCCAGTTCGACGCGCCGCGCAGGCGCGTCGTCAATCGGATGCGCCGCGCAGGCACGTCGTCAATCGGATGCGCCGCCCAGCCGCGGCGTCAGCACCTGCGCCAGCCAGTCCATCAGCGCCTGCAAGCGCTTGGACACGCCGGCGCGGTGCGCATACAGCAGCGACACCGGCATGGCCCGCGCGCGGAACTGCGGCAGCACCTCGACGAGCTTGCCCGCGGCGATCAGCGGCGCGAGGCCGGCCTCCGGCGCCTGGATCAAGCCCAGGCCGGCCAGGCACGCGGCCTGGTACGAGTGCGCGTTGTTCACCGTCAGGCGGCCGCGCATCGGCTTGAAGCGCACGCGCGTGCCGTCGTCGTACTCCCAACCCGGTGAACCGGCGCCGAGCGCCATCGAGTAGTGCACCAGCCAGTGCGCATCGAGATCGTCCAGGCGCATCGGCGTGCCGTGTGCGGCGAGGTAGTCGGGGCTGGCGCAGTTGACCATGCGGTAGTGGCCGAGCGGCCGCACGATCAGCTCCGAATCGGCGAGCGTGCCGACGCGCACCACGCAGTCGAAGCCCTCGTGCACGAGGTCGACGCGGCGGTCGGTGGAGCCGAGCTCGACATCGATCAGCGGGTGCGCGGCCATGAACTCGCCGAGCCGCGGGATCACGATGTCGCGCGCCATCGCGGTCGGCATGTCGACGCGCAAGCGGCCGCGCAAGGCCGTGGGCGCCTGCTGGAACAGCGCGCCGAGTTCGTCGATGTCGGCCAGCACCGCCTGGCAGCGCGCGTGGAAGGCCTCGCCGTCGGGCGTCATGCGCACGCTGCGGGTCGTGCGGTGCAGCAGCCGCGTGCCGAGCTGGGTTTCGAGCGCCTGTACCGCGGTGGAGACACGCGCCTTCGGCAGCCCGAGCTGCTCTGCCGCCTGCGTGAAGCTGGCGAGCTCGGCCACGCGCATGAAGATGGTGAGTGATTCGAGGTCCATGGCGGATTGTTCTCGTGGGCCGAACGGTGCGATCGCCGCAGGCTACTTTATCCAGCGGGCGGCGCTGACCAGAATTCCTGACATCGCCACACCACTCAAGGAACTGTCATGACGCAATCCACCGCATCCAACCCGATCGCGCTGATCACCGGCGGCAACCGCGGCCTGGGCAAGAGCACCGCGCTGCACCTCGCGCAGCGCGGCGTCGACGTGATCCTGACCTACCGCTCGAACCCGGCCGAAGCGCAGGCCGTGGTCGGCCAGATCGAGGCGCTCGGCCGCCGCGCGATCGCGCTCGAACTCGACGTGGGCGACAGCGCCAGCTTCGCCGCGTTCGCCGGCAACGTGAAGACGGCGCTGCAGCAGGGCTGGCAGCGCGAGCGCTTCCACTACCTCGTGAACAACGCCGGCGTCGGCGTGTATGCGCCGTTCACGGAGTTCAGCGAGGCGCAGTTCGACACGCTGATGAACATCCATCTGAAGGGCCCGTTCTTCCTGACGCAGAAGCTGCTGCCGCTGATCAACGACGGTGGCCGCATCGTCAACATCTCCAGCGGCCTGACGCGCTTCGCGCTCCCCGGCTACTCGGGCTACGCGACGATGAAGGGCGGCATCGAGGTGCTCACGCGCTATCTGGCCAAGGAACTCGGTGCGCGCAACATCGCGGTGAACACGATCGCACCGGGAGCGATCGAGACCGACTTCGGTGGTGGCCGCTTGCGCGACAACGCGGAGCTGAACGGCTTTGTCGCGTCGCAGACCGCGCTGGGCCGCGCCGGCTTGCCTGACGACATCGGCGGCGCGATCTCGGCACTGCTGCACAGCGACAGCCGCTGGGTCAACGCGCAGCGCATCGAGGTCTCGGGCGGCATGTTCGTCTGAAGGCGGGTCAGTGGCCAGAGGCTGGCCGGCCGGTCATGGGTTCGCAGGCTCACGGGCTCAGCGGCCCGCTGGCCTGCAGCGGCCGCGCCGCAGCCTGCTGCTGCAACAGCAGCTGGAGTTGCAGCCAGGCCTTCGCCAGTTCGCCGGCCGAGTCGGCGAGGCGATCGTTGTCGACCAGCATCACGCGGTAGGTCGCGAGCACGCTGAACTCGGGCTGCGCGCCGAGCGCCATGCGCTGGCGCGCGGTCTCGACCTCGGTCCGTCGCGTGTGCACGATCTCGGCCCAGGTGCGCGTGCGCTCGGATTGCCGCAGCACGGCGCGGCGGCTGGCGTCGATGTCGCGCGCCTGCATGTCGTCGAAGATGTCGCCGGTGTGCTCGGGCGCCGGCATGGCCGAAGGCGCGATGCGGTCGAGCACCGGAATGGTCGGGTCGGCGAGCGCCGTTTGCAGACGCGCCTGCATCGCCACCGGCGTGTGGCCGCACAGGCGCGCGAGGTCGGCGATCAGCGCATCGCGGTTGCCGCGCATCTCCCGACTGCGCTGGCGCGCCTGCGCGAACTCGGCATCGAGCGCGGCCAGCGGCGGCGTCTGTGTGCGCAGCGGCGCGGTGCCGGCCAGCAGCTCGCGCTGCCGGTTGATGGTGCGCAGCATCTCGTCGACCAGCATCGCGCGCACGGTGAGCATGCGCACGCCGATGTAGTCGGCCGCGACCTGCAGTTCCAGCGGCGCCGATGCGCCGTCGGTCGCCGCGACGGCCGGCAGGAACACCGGCGACGCGGCCTTCGCGGCGTGGGCCGCCGCGGCCTGCTGGAGATCGTCGAGCGGCTGCTCGTGGAAGGCCGACCACCATGGCGCGGCTGCTGCGGGCGCGGCCTCGAGCGGCGCGAGTTCGCCGCTGGACGACTTGGCCTGCGCCCCGCTGCACAGCGCGGCCGACAGCACCGCGATCGCGGTCGTGATCACATAGGGCAGCAGCGCGCGGCTGCGGCGCAGGCCGCGCAGCAAGCGGCAGGAGCGAAGAGACAAGGTCATGCCGGCACTCTGCCGAGGCCGCGTGTCGGCACTGATGAGGCGCTGTCAACCGAGGTAAAGATTTGGCGCTGGCGCCGCAACGCCGCGCGTCTCGGGGCCTGTCAGCGCCGCGATTCGAATCCGCGCTGCAGCAGGCAGAAGACGAACAGCAGCGCACCGATCACGATGCGTGTCCACCATGAGCTGAGCGAGCCGTCGAACGCGATCAGCGTCTGGATGATGCCCAGGATCAGCACGCCGAACAGCGTGCCCGCCACATAGCCCACGCCGCCGCTGAGCAGCGTGCCGCCGATCACCACCGCGGCGATCGCGTCGAGCTCCAGCCCGACCGCGTGCAGGCCGTAGCCCGACAGCATGTAGAACGTGAACACCACACCGGCCAGTGCCGAGCAGAAGCCGCTGAAGGTGTAGACCAGCACCGTGGTGCGCGCCACAGGCAAGCCCATCAGCAGCGCCGAGGCCTCGTTGCCGCCGATCGCGTAGACGGTGCGGCCGAACTCGGTGGTGTGCGCGAGCCAGATGCCGATCGCGATCGTCGCCAGCGCGATCAGCGCGCCGACCGTGATCGACGCACCGCCGCTCCACAGCGCGATGCGCGCCTGCGAGATCGCGGTGTAGGTGGCGTCGGTGATGCTGATCGAGTCGATGCTGATCAGGTAGCACAGGCCGCGCGCGAGGAACATGCCGGCGAGCGTGACGATGAAGGGCTGCAGCCTGAAACGCTGGATCAGCCAGCCCATCAGCGCGCCGAATGCGGTGCCGATCGCCAGCACCAGCGGGATCGCCAGCCACGCGCTCCAGTGGTGATGCTCCACGAGCGCGGCCGAGACCATGGTGGTCAGCGCGATCACCGAGCCCACCGAGAGGTCGATGCCGCCCGACAGGATCACGAAGGTCATGCCGACGCCGACGATGCACAGGAAGGCGTTGTCGATCAGCAGGTTCAGGAACACCTGCGCCGAGAAGAAGCTGGTGTAGGCGACCGAGCCGTAGCCGGCGGTCAGCAGAAACACCGCGATCGTGCCGATCAGCGGCACATACCGCGAGTCCAGCCGCACCGCCGCGGTCATCGCGCAGCACCCGCTGCACCCGCCGCGGGGCGCACGACCCAGCCGCGAACGGCGGCGCGGAACTCGGCCGACTGCATCAGCATCACGACGAACACCACCGCGGCCTTCACGACCATGTTGATCTCGGGCGGCACGCCGATCGAATAGATGGTCGACGTGAGCGTCTGGATGATGAGCGCGCCCAGCACGCTGCCGGCCAGGCTGAAGCGCCCGCCGGTGAGCAGCGTGCCGCCGAGCGTGACCGCGAGGATCGCGTCCAGCTCCATCAGCATGCCGGCGTTGTTGCCGTCGGCGCTCTTCACGTTGGAGCTGACGACGAGGCCGGCCACGCCCGCCGCGAAGCCGCAGAAGGTGTAGACGCAGATGGTGATGAGCCGCTCCTGCAGCCCCGCGAGCCGTGCCGCGGCCGGGTTGATGCCGATGGCCTGGATGAACAGGCCGAGCGCGGTGCGCGTCATCAACAGGTGCAGCGCGCCCCACACGGCGGCGGCGATGAACACCGCGAACGGCAGCCCGAGCAGGAAGCCGTTGCCGAGGAAGAAGAAGGGCGCGTAGTAGACGGTGATGATCTGCCCGCCCGTCATCAGCTGCGCGATGCCGCGGCCTGCCACCATCAGGATCAGCGTCGCGATGATGGGCTGCATGCCGACCTTCGCGACCAGCAGGCCGTTCCACAGGCCGCAGCCGGCGGCCACCAGCAGCGCGGTCGTGATCGCCAGGCTCATCGGGAAGCGGCTCACGTGCGTCTGCACGCCATCCTTCACGACCAGCTCGCCGCCGATCATCAGCGCGGCCACCGCGGCCGCGATCGCGACCACCGCGCCGACCGAGATATCGATGCCGCGCGTCGCGATCACCAGCGTCATGCCGAGCGCGACCAGCGCGAGCGGCGCGGCGCGGTTCAGGATGTCGATCACGCTGCCGTACAGATGGCCGTCGCGCCACTGCAGGTGCCAGAAGCCGGGGTTGAAGATCGCGTTGACGGCCAGCAGCAGCACCAGCGTGGCGAAGGGCCAGAACAGGCGGTGATGAAGCAGGCCCTTCATTGGAGACGCGGCCATCGTCACGCCCCGGCCGCGATCAGGTGGTACACGGCCTGCTCGGAGCTGTTGCCCGGCAGTTCGCCGACCTTGCTGCGGTCGCGCATCACGACGATGCGGTCGGACACGCGCACGACTTCGTCCATCTCCGACGAGATGAACAGCACCGCCAGCCCGCCGCGTGCGAGCGCGAGGATCTCGTTCATGATCTCCTGCTTGGCGGCCACGTCGATGCCGCGCGTCGGTTCGTCCAGGATCAGCAATTGCGGTTCGGTCGCAAGCCAGCGCGCGAGCACCACCTTCTGCTGGTTGCCGCCCGAGAGCAGCGCGATCGGCGTGTCGATGTCGGCCGTCTTGATGCCGAGCGACTTGACGAAGCGATCGGCGATCTCCTTCTGCCGCGCCGGCGTCAGGCAGTTCCACACGCCGAGCCGCGCCTGCAGCGCCAGTGCGATGTTCTCGCGCACCGAGAGTTCGGCGACGATGCCGTCGTGCTTGCGTTCCTCGGGGCACATGCCCAGGCCGTGGCGGATTGCGCTGGCCGGGTTGTCGAAGCGCACGCGCTCGCCGGCCACGCTGAGTTCACCGCTGTCACTGCGGTCCAAACCGAACAGCAGCCGCGCGAGTTCGGTGCGACCGGAGCCGAGAAGGCCGCCGACACCCACCACCTCGCCGCGGCGCAGGTCCACGTCGACCGGATTCAGCTGGCCGCGCCGGCCCAGGCCGCGCGCCTGCAGCAGCACCTCGCCGGCCGCGGCCGCGGCGCTGTCGTTGCGGCCCGCGGCTGCGCTCAGTTCGCGGCCGACCATCGCGGTGATCAGCGCCGCCGGCGGCAGATCGGCCTTGAGATATTCGCCCACCAGTTCGCCGTTGCGCAACACCGTGATGCGGTCGGAGATCGCGTACATCTGCTCGAAGAAATGGGTGACGAAGAGAATCGCCATGCCGTCGTCGCGCAGCTGGCGCAGCACCGCGAACAGGCGCTCGACTTCCTGTTCGTCGAGGCTGGAGGTGGGCTCGTCGAGGATCAGCACTTTCGCTTCGACGCTGGTCTGCGAGTTCAGTGCGCGCGCGATCGCGACCATCTGCTGCACCGCGACCGGATAGCTCGCGAGCAGCCGGGTCACGTCGATGTCGAGATTGAGCCGCGCCAGCAGTGCGCGCGCATCGGTCTGCATGCGCGCCCAGTCGATGCGCCACAGCCCGGCCGCGCCCTTGCGCGGGTAGCGGCCGGCGAAGATGTTCTCCGCCACCGAGAGGTTGGGGCAGAGGTTCACCTCCTGGTAGACCGTGCTGATGCCCAGCCGCTGCGCCGCAGCCGGCGAGGTCGGATGGATCGCCTTGCCGGCGAGCCGGAGCTCGCCGGCATCGGCTGGGTAGACGCCGGTCAGCACCTTGATCAGCGTCGACTTGCCGGCGCCGTTCTGCCCCATCAGGGCATGGACTTCGCCGGCGCGCAGACGGAAGTCCACGCCCGACAGCGCGAGCACACCCGTGAAGCGGCGGGTCAGCCCGCGTGCTTCGAGTACGACGTCCGGATTCAAGGTGCGCTGCGCCTGCGGTCAGGTCGGTGAGACAGGACGATCAGTACTTGCGGTTCGGGAATTCCTTCGCCGCCACTTCCATCGGGAACACGCCTTCCTGCGTGACGATGCGCTTGGGCAGCGTCTTGCCGGCCTTCAGGTCCTTCACGGCCTGCATCAGCTGCGGCCCGAGCAGCGGGCTGCACTCCACGCTCACGTTGAGCTTGCCGGCGATCATCGCCTCGAACGCGCCCTTCACGGCGTCGACCGAGATGATGATGATGTCCTTCGCGGGCTTCATGCCGGCTTCCTCGATCGCCTGGATCGCGCCGATCGCCATGTCGTCGTTGTGCGCGTAGAGCACGTTGATCTTCTTGCCCTCGGCCTTCAGGAAGGCTTCCATCACTTCCTTGCCCTTGGCACGCGTGAAGTCACCGGTCTGCGAGCGGATGATCTTGAACTTGGGGTCGGCCTTGATGATTTCCTCGAAGCCCTTCTTGCGGTCGATCGCCGGTGCCGAGCCCACGGTGCCTTGCAGCTCGACGATGTTCACCGGCGTGGTCGTGCCCTTCATCTTCTCGACCAGCCAGCGGCCGGCGCGGCGGCCTTCTTCGACGAAGTCCGAGCCCATGAAGCTGACCCACAAGCTGTCGTCCTTCTCGTTGACGGCGCGGTCCGACAGGATCACCGGGATCTTCGCGGCCTTGGCTTCCTGCAGCACCGTGCCCCAGCCGGATTCGACGACCGGCGAGAACGCGATCACATCGACCTTCTGCGCGATGAAGGCGCGGATCGCCTTGATCTGGTTCTCCTGTTTCTGCTGGGCGTCCGAGAACTTCAGCTCGATGCCGGCGTCCTTGGCCGAGGCCTTGATCGACTCGGTGTTGGCGGTGCGCCATTCGCTTTCGGCGCCGACTTGCGAGAAGCCGAGCACGATCTTGCCCTGCGCGAACGCAGCGGGGATCGGCAGGCCGGCGGCGATCATGGCCGCAATGACGGTACGACGTTGGGTGTTCATGTCTGATGTCTCCTCGAGGGGTGGTGTTGCTCAGTCAGTGCTGAATCGATGCACGGTCGTGCTCTGGAACGTCTCGCCGGGCCGCAGCACGGTGGACGGAAATTCGGGGCGGTTCGGCGAATCGGGGAAGTGCTGCGTCTCCAGGCACACGCCGTCGCCCTGGCGATAGGCCTGGCCGTGCGCGCCGCGCAGCCGGCCGTCGAGAAAATTGCCGGAATAGAACTGGATGCCGGGCTCGGTGGTCGCGATCTCGAGCACGCGGCCCGAGGCTGGATCGGCCAGCCGCGCGGCGTCGACGAGGCCTTTCTGGCCATTGCGGTCGAGCACGAAGCAGTGGTCGTAGCCGCGTGCGGCCAGCAGCTGGTTCGCGCCGCTGCGGATGCGCTGTGCGATGCGCGTCGGCTGGCGGAAATCGAACGGCGTGTCGTCGACCTCGGCGATCTCGGTCGGGATCAGCGTCGGGCCGACCGGCAGGAACAGGCTCGCGTTCAGCGTCAGCGTGTGGTCGAGCGCGCTGCCTGCGCCGGCGAGGTTGTAGTAGGCGTGGTGCGTGAGGTTGACGACCGTCGTGCGGCTTGTGGTGGCGCGGTAGTCGATGCGCCACTCGTTGGCCGGCGTGAGTGTGTAGCGCACGGTCACGTCGAGCTGGCCCGGGTAGCCGTTGTCGCCATCGTCGCTGCGCAAAGTGAGCTCGAGCGCGACGCTGCCATCCGCCTGCGCCGGTAGCGGCTCGATGGCCCAGAAGCGCTTGCCGAAACCGCTGGTGCCGCCGTGCAGCGAATGCGCGCCGTCGCTCAGCGTGAGCTGCACAGGTTCGCCGTCCAGCATGAAGCGGCCGCCGGCGATGCGGTTGCCGAAGCGGCCGACCAGCGTGCCGAAGTTCGGATTGCGCTCGACATAGTCGGCGAGGTTGTCGAAGGCCAGCGTCACGTTGGCGCTGCGGCCGTCGCGGTCCGGGCATTCGAGCGCGGTCACGATGCCGCCGTAGTTGATGGCGCGCAGCACCAGGCCGCGCCCGTTGTCCAGCGTGTGTTCGAACACCGCGCGGCCGTCCGGCAGATGGCCATAGGGACGCGCAACGCTCATCACGTCAGACCCAGCCACCGTCGACGATGAAGTCCTGCGCCGTGCACATCGCGCTGTCGTCGGACGCGAGGAACAGCGCCATGCGGGCGATGTGCTCCGGCATCAGCGGCAGGTTGATGCACTGGCCGCGTGCGATGTCTTCCTTGCCCTGGTCGTCCAGCCACAGGCGCCGCTGCTTCTCGGTCATGACCCAGCCCGGCAACAGCGTGTTGACGCGGATGTTGAACGGGCCGAAGTCGCGCGCGAGGCTGCGCGTGAGGCCTTGCACCGCGGCCTTCGACGTCGTGTAGACCGGCATGCCGCCCTGCTTGAGCTTCCAGCTGATCGAGCCGAAGTTGACGATGGACCCGAAGCCGGCCGCCTTCATGTCGGCGGCCACGTTCTTGGCCGCGAAGAACTGGTGCTTCAGGTTCACCGCGATGCCGGCGTCCCAGCTCGCGGACGTGGTCTCGTCGATCAGGTGGCGCTTGTCGTTCGCGGCGTTGTTCAGCAGCGCAGTGATCGGGCCGTTGCGTTCGCGGATGGCGGCGATCGCGCGGTCGAGTGCGGCGATGTCGGTGAGGTCGGCGGCGGCGAACACCGGCGCATGCGACGAAGCACCCGCGAGGCGGCTCGCCAATGCTTCGCCGGAGGCCGCGTCGATGTCGATGAAGCCCACGCGCGCGCCCTGCGCTGCGAACTCTTCGACCAGCGTTGCGCCGATGCCGGTGGCACCGCCGGTGATCAGGACGGAGCGGTCCTGCAGGCTGGGATAGCGGGCGAACGAGGTCATGCGTAGCTCTGGCCGGGTGGTCAATAAGGTCATACTAAAAGACAGGCGAGATACGAATCAGAGGGAAAACACTCACTGTCAAACACTTAAAGACATACTTTATTATTCGGCGGCGTCCAGCCTCCGTGTCCTTCGTCATGTCCACTTCCCGCCCTCCGCTCCGTTCCGCCGCCTGGTTCGGGACCACCGACAAGAACGGCTTCATGTACCGGAGCTGGATGAAGAACCAAGGCATCCCGGACCACGAGTTCCAGGGCAAGCCCATCATCGGCATCTGCAACACCTGGTCGGAGCTGACGCCGTGCAACGCGCACTTCCGCCAGCTCGCCGAGCGCGTGCGGCGCGGCGTGTTCGAGGCCGGCGGTTACCCGGTCGAGTTCCCGGTCTTCAGCAACGGCGAATCAAACCTGCGGCCCACCGCGATGTTCACGCGCAACCTCGCGAGCATGGATGTGGAGGAAGCGATCCGCGGCAACCCGATCGACGCGGTCGTGCTGATGGTGGGCTGCGACAAGACCACGCCGGCGCTGCTGATGGGCGCGGCGAGCTGCGACGTGCCCGCGATCTGCGTGACCGGCGGCCCGATGCTCAACGGCAAGCACCAGGGCCGCGACATCGGTTCGGGCACCGCCGTGTGGCAGCTCTCCGAGCAGGTCAAGGCCGGCACGATCACGCTGCACGAGTTCATGTCGGCGGAGTCGGGCATGTCGCGCTCGGCCGGCACCTGCAACACCATGGGCACGGCCTCGACGATGGCGTGCATGGCCGAGTCGCTCGGCGTCTCGCTGCCGCACAACGCGGCGATTCCGGCGGTCGATGCACGGCGCTACGTGCTCGCGCACATGTCGGGCATGCGCATCGTGCAGATGGCGCTCGAAGGGCTGAACCTGTCGAAGATCCTGACGCGCGAAGCCTTCGAGAACGCGATCCGCACCAATGCCGCGATCGGCGGCTCGACCAACGCGGTGATCCACCTGAAGGCGATCGCCGGCCGCATGGGCGTGAAGCTCGATCTGGAAGACTGGACGCGCCTGGGCAAGGGCACGCCCACGCTGGTCGACCTGATGCCCTCGGGCCGCTTCCTGATGGAGGAGTTCTATTACGCCGGCGGCCTGCCCGCGGTGCTGCGCCGCATGGGCGAGGCCGGTCTGCTGCCGCACCCCGACGCGCTCACCGCGAACGGCCACAGCATCTGGGAGAACGTCAAGGACGCGCCGATGCTGAACGACGAGGTCATCCGCCCGATCGAGAAGCCGCTCGTCGCCGATGGCGGCATCTGCGTTCTGCGCGGCAACCTCGCGCCGCGCGGTGCGGTGCTCAAGCCCTCGGCCGCGACCGCGTCGCTGCTGCAGCACCGCGGCCGCGCGGTGGTGTTCGAGAACCTCACCGACTACAAGGCGCGCATCAACGACCCCGAACTCGTCGTCGACAAGGACTCGGTGCTGGTGCTGAAGAACTGCGGCCCCAAGGGCTACCCCGGCATGGCCGAGGTCGGCAACATGGGTCTGCCGCCCAAGCTGCTGGCGCAGGGGGTGACCGACATGGTGCGCATCTCCGACGCGCGCATGAGCGGCACCGCCTACGGCACCGTGGTGCTGCACGTCGCGCCCGAGGCGCGCGCCGGCGGCCCGCTCGCGGTCGTGAAGGAAGGCGACTGGATCGAGCTCGACTGCGCCGGGAACCGGTTGCACCTGGACATCCCCGACGCCGAACTGCAGCTGCGCCTGGCCGCATGGGCCGCGGCGCAACAGCCCGATCCTGCCGACGCGGCCGGCTACCGCAAGCTGTATGTGGAGCATGTGCTGCAGGCCGACGAAGGCTGCGACTTCGACTTCCTCGTCGGCTGCCGCGGCGCGGGCGTGCCCTCGCACTCGCACTGAACCGGAGACCGCCATGAAGCCACACCAGCCACGCCATCGCGGCGTCTTCCCCGTCGCACCCACCACCTTCACCGCATCCGGCGAACTCGACCTCGCGAGCCAGAAGCGCTGCATCGATTTCATGATCGACGCCGGCAGCAATGGCCTCTGCATCCTCGCCAACTTCTCGGAGCAGTTCGTGCTCGCGGACGACGAGCGCGAGCTGCTGACCAGGACCATCCTCGAGCATGTGAACGGCCGCGTGCCGGTGATCGTGACGACCACGCACTTCGGCACCCGCGTGTGCGTCGAGCGCAGCCGGCGCGCGCAGGCGATGGGCGCGACCATGGTGATGGTGATGCCGCCGTACCACGGCGCGACCATCCGCGTGCCCGAAGCGCAGACCTTCGAGTTCTTCGCGCAGCTCTCCGATGCGCTGACCATCCCGATCATGATCCAGGACGCGCCGGTCAGCGGCACGGTGCTGAGCGCGCCCTTTCTCGCGCGCATGGCCAAGGAGATCGAGCATGTCGCGTACTTCAAGATCGAGACCGCCGGCGCCGCGGCCAAGCTGCGCGAGCTGATCCGCCTCGGCGGCGATGCGATCGAAGGCCCGTGGGACGGCGAGGAGGCGATCACGCTGCTGCCCGACCTGGACGCCGGCGCCACCGGCTCGATGACCGGCGGCGGCTACCCGGACGGCATACGCCGCATCCTCGACGCCTACGCCGCCGGCCGGCGCGAAGACGCGATCAGTGAATACACGCGTTGGCTGCCGCTGATCAATTGCGAGAATCGTCAGGGAGGGCTGCTCTCGGCCAAGGCCTTGATGCAGGAAGGTGGCGTGATCGCGTGCGAAGCGCCGCGCCACCCGTTCCCCGCGATGCACCCCGCGACACGCGCCGGACTGATCGAGACGGCGCGCCGCCTCGACCCGCTGGTGTTGCGCTGGGCACGCTGAATCCGTTCGATCACAACCAGAAGGAGACAAACGAATGAAGTTCATCAAGACCCTCACCCTCGTCGCCGCGTGCAGCGCGCTGCTGTTCGGCAGCGCCGCACAGGCGCAAGACAAAGGCACCGTCGGCGTCTCGATGCCGACCAAGTCGTCGGCGCGCTGGATCTCCGACGGCGACAGCATGGTCAAGAGCCTCGCGGCCAAGGGCTACAAGGCCGACCTGCAGTACGCCGACGACGACATCCCGAACCAGCTCGCGCAGGTCGAGAACATGATCACCAAGAAGGTCAAGGTGCTCGTGATCGCCG
>Ga0307510_10000292_pt1 | contig 46223 bp, 37 predicted proteins | sample 12_EM_MG_FD_207224 | JGI IMG/M metagenome (GOLD analysis project Ga0307510, IMG submission 207224) | Populus trichocarpa ectomycorrhiza microbial communities from riparian zone in the Pacific Northwest, United States - 12_EM | ecosystem: Host-associated > Plants > Roots > Unclassified | place... | reverse complement strand
CGGCCTGTGGCAATATCAACAAACCCGGTGTGTATGAGATCGACATGACGATCTCCGTAGAAGAATTTATCTATTCCGACGAATATTGCGGTGGCATCCCCAACGGGAAAAGGCTGAAGGCCTGTATTCCTGGTGGCAGCTCCGTACCCATCCTGCCCGCGAATCTGCTGTTAAAGACAGTGAAAGGCGAGAAGAGGATGATGAACTACGAAAGTCTTGCGGACGGCGGTTTTCCCAAGGGCTCTATGATGGGCTCCGGTGGTTTTATCGTGTTGGACGAAGACCAGTGCGTGGTGAAGAATACGCTGACACTGGCACGCTTCTACCGTCATGAAAGCTGCGGACAGTGCAGCCCCTGCCGGGAAGGAACAGGGTGGATGGAAAAGATCCTCAAGAACATCGACAGCGGTAAAGGCAAGAAAAGCGATATCGATCTGCTCTGGGACATCCAGCGTAAGATCGAAGGGAATACGATCTGCCCATTGGGTGACGCGGCGGCCTGGCCTATTGCGGCGGCGATCCGTCACTTCCGCGATGAGTTCCAATGGCATGTTGATAATCCGCAGGAATGTTTGGTGCGGAATTATGGACTCGCTCATTATGCAGACCCACTTGAAATTGCTACGCCAGCTTAAAAAATATAACAATGGCTGAAGAAAAGAAATTATTCAAGATAACGATCGACAATATCACGATAGACGTGGAACCGGGTACCAGCATTCTGACTGCTGCAAGGCAGATTGGCGGTGATGTGGCGCCTCCCGCGATGTGTTATTACTCCAAGCTGAAAGGCAGCGGTGGTAAATGCCGCACCTGCCTGGTGGAAGTGGCGGCGGGCTCTACTGCCGATCCAAGACCGATGCCAAAGCTGGTAGCCAGCTGTCGTACCAATGTCATGGACGGGATGGTCGTAAAGAATATCACGAGCGAGAAGGTCATCGACGCGCGCAACGGTGTTGTGGAAATGCTGCTGATCAATCACCCGCTGGACTGTCCCATCTGCGACCAGGCAGGAGAGTGTTCGCTTCAGGACCTCAGCTATGATAATGGTCTGCCGACTACACGATATGAGTTCCCCAGAAGGACGTTTGAAAAGCATGACCTCGGTCCCTATATCCAGCTGCACATGACGCGTTGTATCCTGTGCTATCGCTGTGTGTTTGCGGCCGACCAGCTGACGGACAAACGTGGGCACGGAATACTCGATCGCGGTGACCACTCCGAGATCGCTACCTATATTCAGAAATCGCTCGACCACGACTTTATCGGGAATATCATCGACGTATGTCCGGTGGGCGCGCTGACGGATAAGACCTTCCGGTTCAAGAATCGCGTTTGGTTCCTCAAGCCGGTAGACGCGCATCGCAATTGTACGCACGAAGGCTGCCAGGGTAAGGTGACCCTCTGGTATCGTGGTAATGAAGTTTTCCGTGTGACGGCGCGCAAGGATGAGTGGGGTGAGGTAAAGGACTGGATCTGTAATGAATGCCGCTTTGAGAAGAAGCAGACCAGCGACTGGGAAATCGAAGGACCGACTAAGATCAATCGGCACAGTGTCATCTCCCAGGGACATTATGTAGGCGTACAGCGGCCACAGGAGGTGTTGTATGATGTCCTTGATGGAAGGAAGCCGCAGCTGCTGATGGATATCCACTCGGTGAGCGAGGTGAACAGACCGGAAATAGATTTGTCGAAGATCCAGGGACCTTCGCACTCAACAGATTTTACGCCACACGAATCAAGATAAAACATGCATCCATTATTACTCGCTATGGACTGGGCTTTATTGATCGAGAAAGCTGTATTGATACTCATCATTATCAGCGTCTCGTTGCTGATCGCGATGTACGAGACGTATGCCGAACGGAAGGTTGCCGCCTTTATGCAGGATCGCCGCGGACCCAACCGCGCGGGGCCGGGCGGGATCTTACAGCCACTGGCCGATGGTCTGAAGCTCTTTATGAAAGAGGAGATCATCCCTAATTCTTCCAACCGGTTCCTTTTCATACTGGGTCCGGGTCTGGCCATGCTCACGGCCATGATGACCAGCGCGGTCGTTCCCTGGAGCAGTCATTTCCATCTTTTTGGCAGGGACATCTCCATGCAGATTGCCGATGTCAACGTCGGTATCCTCTATATCTTCGGTGTGGTGAGTATGGGTGTATACGGGGTTATGATCGGGGGCTGGGCCTCCAACAATAAGTTCTCCCTGATGGCGGCGATCCGTGGCGCATCACAGATCATCTCCTATGAACTGGCGATGGGTCTTGCTATCATCGCGCTGCTGATGATCACGGGGAGTCTCAGTCTGGGGACCATCGTCAAACAGCAGCAGATAGGACATTATTATATTTTGCTCCAGCCGCTGGGCTTCCTGATCTTCCTGGTCTGTGCCTTTGCGGAATGTAACAGGACGCCCTTCGATCTCTCCGAGGCCGATAGCGAGCTGAACATGGGCTTCCACCAGGAATACTCGTCCATGAAACTGGGTTTTTATCTTTTTGCAGAATATATCAATGTATTTATCAGCAGCGCCGTTATGTCGACGCTCTATTTCGGCGGGTATGATATCCCGTTTGTAAATGACTCAGCGCTGGCGCAGCATTGGGGACAGAACCCGGTTGCGATCCTGCAGGCGCTGAGCCTGTTCCTGAAGGTGGTGGCCTTTATCTTCTTCTTTATGTGGGTACGCTGGACCCTGCCCCGTTTCCGGTATGACCAGCTGATGAACCTGGGATGGAAAGTGCTGATACCTTTGTCGCTGATCAATATGTTGGTCACGGGTTTCGTGGTTTTGCTGAAGTTGAACCACTGGCATTTTTAATTATATTTGCGCCGAAAGGCGATAGATAATAAATAACAAGTTATGCAACCATTAACGAGCAGAGCGAAGACGGTAAGTCGCAAGCCAATGACGATGTGGGAGAGGATGTATCTGCCGGCAATTGCCAAAGGGATGTCCATTACTTTCGGGCACATGTTCAAGAAAAAGCCCACGGTCAACTATCCCGAGAAGACGCGGCCTTTCAGCCCTGTATTCCGTGGTCTGCACGTCCTCAACCGGGATGAGCAGGGCCGCGAACGCTGTACAGCCTGTGGTCTTTGCGCCGTAGCCTGCCCCGCCGAGGCGATCACGATGGAAGGTGCCGAACGTATGCCCGGAGAAGAAAATCTGTACCGGGAAGAGAAATACGCAGCAAAGTATGAGATCAATATGTTGCGGTGCATTTTCTGTGGACTCTGTGAAGAAGCCTGTCCGAAGGACGCGATCTATCTGTCAGAGACGTTTGCACCGTCCAACTATACGCGGAAAGGGTTTATCTATGGGAAGGAGGAGTTGTTGATACCGAATCCGCTGACGCAGCCGGAAGAGTTCGCAAAAGCGAAAGGCAAGCCTGGTTATAACCAAGCGTAGCGAAGGTTACGGACGAGGAGGAGCGTGGCAAAGCAGCTCCGACGAAGTACTAATAAATTTAATAACTCTGCTCAATGGGTATTACGCAAGTTCTGTTCTGGTTTTTAAGTATACTGGCTATCCTCGGCGCTATCCTGGTAGTGATAAGCAAAAATCCTGTGTACAGTGTGTTGTGGCTGATCGTCGTGTTTGTGGCGATCTCGGGCCATTATATTCTGCTTGACGCTCAGTTCCTGGCGATCGTCAACCTCATCGTTTATGCCGGTGCCATCATGGTCTTGTTCCTGTTCGTTTTTATGCTGATGAACCTGAATGCGGAGACCGAGCCGCAGAAGAATCGCTGGCTGAAGATCGCGGGGGTCGTGACGGGCGGATCGCTGTTGCTGGTATTGGTTGCAGCTTTGAAACAGGCGGACCTGAAGACACAGATCGCTGAAATGAATAGGGGGGATATTGGATTGATCCATAACCTGGGATTGAGTCTGTTCCAGGATTATGTGGTGCCTTTTGAAATTTCCAGCGTGTTGTTCTTAAGCGCAATGGTAGGAGTCGTTGTCATTGGTAAAAAGGAATAATTTATATATGCCGATAAACTATTACATATTTCTGTCTGTGGCGCTGTTTTGCATCGGTGTAGCCGGTGTGCTGACTCGCCGGAATGCGATAATCATTTTCATGTGTGTAGAGCTGATGCTGAACGCCGTCAACTTATTGCTGGTGGCATTTTCAAAGATGCACTTTCATGCACTGGCCGCCACTAATCCTCATGCGGGGATCGACGGGCAGTTGTTTGTGTTTTTTATCATGGTGGTTGCGGCGGCGGAGGTGAGTGTGGGACTGGCGATCATCGTGATGATGTATAGAAATACGCATTCGATAGATGTTAATTTCCTGAATAGGTTGAAACACTAAAGCTGTTTATGAACATTCAATTAGTTTGGTTAGTTCCTGTCTTGCCGTTGATCGGATTTCTCCTTAACGGGTTATTCAGAAATAGTCTTTCCAGGTCGCTGACCGGCATCATCGGCAGTGGTACGATCCTCTTGTCCTTCGTTGTCAGTCTGCTGATCTTCGGGCAGGTAAGACAGCCGGGTTTTGAACCAGTGGTCGTGACCTTCTTTGACTTTATCAGCGTGGGCAAGCTTCAGATACCGTTTGCCTTCCTCGTCGATCAGCTGTCCGTCCTATTTTTACTCATCATCACCGGTGTAGGTTTCCTCATCCATCTCTATTCTACTTCTTATATGCACGAGGAAGAAGCCCCGCATTTTGCGCGGTATTTTTCTTACCTCAATCTCTTTGTGTTCTCGATGCTGCTGCTCGTGCTGGGCGCCAACTTTATCATCCTCTTTATCGGTTGGGAAGGCGTGGGACTTTGCTCCTACCTGCTCATCGGGTACTGGTTTAAAAACCTGGAGTATGGCAACGCGGCCAAAAAGGCCTTTATCATGAACCGTATCGGGGACCTTGGTTTCCTGATCGCGGTCTTCCTTATGATCAATCAATTTGGGTCGGTGACCTTTAGCGAGGTCTTCTCACATGCCTCCTCTGCAAAAGTGGGCACGCTGACGGCTATCACGCTCCTGCTCTTTGTAGGCGCCACCGGCAAGTCGGCCCAGATCCCTTTATATACCTGGCTTCCGGATGCGATGGCGGGTCCCACCCCGGTATCTGCCCTGATCCATGCGGCTACGATGGTGACGGCGGGTATATATATGATCGCCCGCAGCCATGTCCTCTATGATCTCACCCCGATAACACAGGGGATCGTTGCGGTGATAGGTCTGCTGACAGCCCTGCTGGCGGCAACAATTGCGCTAAAACAGGACGACATCAAAAAAGTGCTGGCCTATTCCACGGTGAGCCAGCTCGGATATATGTTCCTTGGTCTCGGAGTAGGCGCCTATACGGGTGCGGTCTTCCATGTGATGACACATGCCTTCTTCAAGGCCTTGTTGTTCCTTGGCGCTGGCAGCGTCATCCACGCTATGGGTGGAGAACAGGATATGCGGAAGATGGGTGGTCTGCGGAAGTGGATGCCGGTGACAGGTTTTACCATGCTCATGGGTTGTATCGCTATCGCGGGTATCCCGCCTTTCTCGGGTTTCTTCTCGAAAGACGAGATCCTGGCTGCGGCCTATGCAAAAAATCCCGTGTATTATGCTGTCGGTCTTTTCACAGCTATACTGACGGCCTTTTATATGTTCCGTCTTTTTGCGATGACCTTTAGCGGAAAGTTCCGCGGGACGCATGACCAGGAACACCACCTGCATGAAAGCCCTTCGGCGATCACCATACCGCTGGTGGTGCTGGCTGTTCTGGCGGTGTTTGCCGGATTTTTGGGGATACCCGAATCGCTGGCCCCCAATGCGCATGTTCTCGGCAAATTCCTTTCCCCTGTGCTGGCCGGTGAGACGGCTACTGCTCCTGAAGTAAGCCATGGGACGGAGATCGGGCTGATGGTGCTGGCGGCGGTGCTGGCATTGGCGACGTCCTTGTTCGCCTGGTTCCGGTTTAAAAGCAAACCCGATCTGGCAGAGCCCACCGGTTTTGGGAAAGTGCTGGCTAATAAATGGTATGTGGACGAGCTATACAATGCGATCATCGTAAAACCATTGGATCTGCTGGCGTCATTCCTGGTCTTTTTTGAAAAGAACGTCATCGACGGTATCGTCAATGGGGTGGGAAGACTGGTGCAATATGGCAGTCGCCAGCTGCGTCTGCTGCAGAGCGGGCAGGTCGGCGGTTATGTATTGCTGATGGTCGTTGGTATTATCGTTTTATTCTTAGTTGAACTTTTTGTAAAGAAATAGGGAGCCGCGCGGAGCGCGGGTCAAAAATAATTAGCTATGATTCCTGTACTACTTATATTGGTCCCATTGGTGACAGGTTTATTCGGGTTCTTCCTCAGAAGCGAGAATAATATCCGCGGATGGGCGATGTTCTCGTCCCTGTGTACGCTGGCTCTCACCCTCGTTGGATTGAGCCTGGCGTCAAAGGACAGCGCTCTGCTGCAAGCCAATGTCGAATGGCTGCCCGATCTGGGAAGCCGGTTTGCGGTGGGCATGGACGGGCTCTCAAAGATCCTGGTGTTGCTGACGGCCGTGTCTTTCCCGCTGATCTTTATCGCGACCTGGCGGGATCAGTATAAGAAGTCCTGGAATTTTTATGCGCTGATGTTGTTGTCGCAGGCCGGACTGATCGGTGTATTCCTGGCGACCGATGCGCTGTTGTTCTACTTCTTCTGGGAGCTGGCGCTGATCCCTGTATACTTCCTGTCCTCGCAGTGGGGTGGGGAGAGAAGGATCGCGGCGACCTTCAAATTCTTTGTCTATACATTCGTGGGCAGTCTGCTGATGCTGGTGGGTATCATCTGGCTCTACTGGCAGACACCTGATCATAGTTTCTCGATGCAGTCTTTTTATGCGTTGCATTCAAAGATCGCGGCTAAGGATCAGACCTGGATCTTCTGGCTGCTATTCATTGCGTTTGCGATCAAGATGCCTATCTGGCCGCTGCATACCTGGCAGCCCGATGCTTACGAACAATCTCCGACTGCCACGACGATGGTGCTCAGCGCCATCATGGTCAAGATGGGGCTCTTCGGAGTGATGCGCTGGCTGGTGCCGGTGGTATCTGTCGGCTCCTGGCAGTGGGGTGACACGGTCTCTTTCTGTTGTATGATCGGGATGATCTATGCTTCCCTGGTGGCTATGAAACAGGACGACTTGAAACGCCTGATCGCCTATTCTTCCATCGCCCACGTCGGTCTGATGTGTCTGGCGATATTTGCCACGACATCGAGTGGCATGCAGGGCGTTATGATCCAGATGTTCAGCCATGGTATTAATATATTGGGGATGTGGATCGTGGTAGACCTTATCGAAAGGCAGTTTGGTACCCGGAAGATCTCCGAGCTGGGTGGATTAGCACAGAAGGCGCCGGGTCTGGCGATACTCCTGGTCATTGTGGCGCTGGCGAATATTGCCTTGCCGCTGACCAACGCCTTCGTGGGTGAGCTGCTGCTTTACAGTGGTATCTTTAGCTCGACCGCTACGCAATACAATGTGGTATATACGGTGGTAGCGGGCTTGTCGATCATACTCGGTGCGGTGTATACGCTGAATATGATCCAGCGGGTTTTTTATGGCAATACGAATACGCTGACGGCGCGTGGTGTGGATATAAAGGCGAATGAGAAGCTGGCGCTGGTGGCTATCGTGGCGCTGATACTGGTGTTTGGAGTGTATCCAAAGCCGATGCTGGATCTGACGAAGGAAACGGCTGAAATGATTTTGTCTAAGATGAACTACAAATTATAAAAGGAAGATGAACGCAATTCTAATTTCGGCAATCTGGGGTATCGTCATGATGTTCAGCGGCATTTTTACGAAGAGTAAGACTGCTATCCGAAACACTGCTATTCTGGGCCTCGTGCTGCTGTTGCTGGCCAACTGTGCGGACATGACCGGGATGCATGTCTCGATCGACGTTCACAAGATGTTGTACTTTGACACGTTTGGCTTGCTGGGCAACAGCATTGCGTTTGCAAGCACGTTGCTGCTAGTCCTGTTGAGCGGGCGCGACATGGAAAAGGTAGGGCATAACCTGGCCGAATACTTTGCGCTGATCTTCTTTGTATTGTGCGGGGTGGCGATAGTCACGACCTTTAATACGCTGTTGATGTTGTTCCTGGGGATCGAGATCATCTCTATTCCGTTGTATATATTGACAGGCTCGGACAAACGTAATCTGAAGAGTAATGAAGCCGCGTTGAAATACTTCCTGATGGGCTCTTTTTCGACGGGTCTGATGTTGCTGGGGATCGCTTTCTTATATGGAGCGAGCGCGACCGGTACCTTTTTTATCGATGACCTCTGGTCTGCCGGTGCGGTAAAAACGAACCCGGTCTTTATTGCGGGGCTTTTGTTGTTGCTGGTCTCGATGGCCTTTAAGGTCTCGGCGGCGCCTTTTCACTTCTGGACGCCCGATGTCTATGATGGTGCTCCGACGGTGTTCACCTCTTTTATGGCGACCATCGTAAAGGTCTCTATCTTCATCGGCTTTGTGCGACTCTTTGACGAGGGTTTTGGGGAAAGCCAGGACAAGTGGCAGATCTTTGTGGCTATCATCACGGCGGCGACCTTATTTATAGGCAATGTGACGGCGGTGTTCCAGCAGAGTGTGAAGCGGATGCTGGCCTATTCGTCCATTGCGCAGGCCGGATTTATGTTGCTGGCCCTGCTGGCGCTGAACTCGGTCTCCAAACAGGGCATGCTGCTCTATGCGGCGGCTTACAGCGTGGCGACGATCGGCATTTTTGCCGTACTCATCCGGATGAAGGACTATACGTTCGAAGGATTCAACGGACTCGCCCGGCAGCAGCCGGTGCTGGCCGCTACGGTAACGATCTTTCTCCTGTCGCTGGCGGGTATACCCCTGACCGGTGGCTTCTTTGCTAAATATTATATGCTGGCAGCTGTGGTCTCTTCGGGCCATTATCTCTGGCTGGTCATCTTTGCGGTGCTCTGTGCTGCGGTTAGCGTCTATTACTACTTCAGGGTTATCCAGGCCATGTACTTCAAGGAAGGCGACGGGACGACCGAGGTTGAACCGGGGGCCGGATTCAAGGGGCTGCTGGTGGTGCTGGCTGTGGTAGTCATCGTCCTGGGCGTTTGGCCGCAGACCCTGCTGGGGTTCCTCTCTAAGTTGCCGTATACGTGGTAAGATTTTTTCGGTAACTTGCCTGGAATGAAAAATTCGGACACTCTCGCCTTAGCTTTCCGAACAGTAAAAAGCAACAAACTACGTACGGGTATTACCGTCGCGATCATCGCATTCGGGATCATGGCCCTGGTGGGCATCAGTACGGCCATCGATGCGATGAAGCAGAAATTCACCGAGAGTTTTTCGGCTATGGGGGCCAATGGCTTTACCATCCACTACCGGAAATGGTTCAATTTCAATGGGGGAGGGGTCAAGTCGCAGCGAAAGGGATTGCGGGAGAAGAGGTCCAATTCCCTGGTACCCATCACAAGAATACAGGCCGAGACCTTTCTGGCCCGGTATCAGTATCCGGCTGTCGTATCACTCAACTTTAATGGGGGCCAGGACGCCGTCGTCTCGCTTGGGAGCAAAAAAACCAACCCGAATATACGGATCGTGGGCGGGGACGAATACTATGCCGAGCTCAACGGCTTTAGTCTGGCGACCGGCCGGAATCTGAATGCGCTGGACATCCAGTCGGGGCGGAATGTATGTATCATCGGCAGCGCCATCGCCAAACGCTTCTTCGGATCAAACCCTGAAGCCCCTGTGGAAAAGATCATACGTGTTAACAACCTGCCTTTTAGGGTCATAGGCGTATTGGAGGAGAAGGGCTCGACCCTGGGGATGAACTATGATAACATCGTCATCACGTCCTATAACAACGTACGTAGGTTTTTTAATACAAATGCCAACGCCTCCTTTAATATACAGGTAAAGGTATCCGATGTGAAACTCATAGACGGGGCCATCGACCAGGCGGAGGGTATATTCCGGCCGGTTCGACGACTGGATGTGACGGAGGCGGACAACTTCATGATCGACAAGAGTGACACATTTGTGGCGCTGTTGTTAAAAAACCTGAGCTTTATCACTTTGAGTGCCATTATTATAGGTGGTATCACCTTACTGGGAGCGGCTATCGGTCTGATGAATATTATGCTGGTAGCGGTGACCGAAAGGACCAAGGAGATAGGGCTGATAAAGGCCATTGGCGGGAAAAAGAGAAACGTGCGACAGCAATTCCTTTGGGAGTCGGTGCTGATCAGCCTGATTGGGGCTATTATCGGTGTAGTGCTGGGGGTTATCGTGGGGAATATATTCTCGCTAGTGCTGTCGACGGGGTTTGTCGTCCCCTGGGCCTGGGTTATAGTTGGGATTGCCATGTGTAGTCTGGTAGGGCTGCTGGCGGGACTCTATCCGGCGTTCAAGGCCTCCAGGTTAAATCCGATCGAAGCGTTGCGGTATGAATAATACTATCTTTATTTTAACTATTTTTTGTCTGTTATTAACTACAAACAAATAAATTAGTTACAACACTGATTTTGTTTCTGATAATAAAAAAAACGTAAATTACGCCTCCTGTCCAAAGGCTCTGATATCCTCTCTTAGACGGGGTCTGGCATGTGTCTTGACGGGCTATTTATAGATTAAAATTCCTTATCTTGTGTGACTTATAAAAAATTAAGCATCCAATTTTATCTATTGAAAAGCTTTTTTCCTTAGAATTGTACAATCATTTTCTATTACATACTTCAATTTTTTTAAAACACTAAAAACAAACGATCATGGCTGAAACAAAACCGACTGCAGCGACAGCAGCTAAAAGCTCTTCATCCGTTCAACCGAAGAAAAGGGGTAATTCGATTTCCTGGGTCGCACCGTTGGTGTGTATTATTGCAGGCTACATTATCTGGAGATTTATACTTGGCGCCGATAGCAGCTTTACCCATCCCGATCCTTCCGGTGGGTTCTGGCCTTCACAGCAGGGGCCCAAATCTGCACTGAATAAGATGTACCAGGGTGGTATCATCGTTCCGATCCTTATCGGTGCATTCCTTACTGTACTGACTTTTGTGATCGAGCGTTTCATGACGATCACAAAGGCTACTGGTACTGGTAATATCGCTGAGTTCATTCGTAAAGTACAATATCACCTCGCCAATAAGAATGTTGATGCTGCTATCGCTGAGTGCGACCGGCAGAAGGGTTCTGTTGGTAATGTAATGAAAGCTGGTCTTCGCAAGTACAAGGAAATGATCACCAGCACTGAGCTGGATACAGAACAGAAAGTACTGGCTATTCAGAAAGAAGTAGAAGAAGCTACTTCGCTGGAACTGCCGATGCTGGAAAAGAACCTGGTATTTTTGTCTACGATCGCTTCGGTTGCTACCCTGTTGGGTCTGCTCGGAACGGTTATGGGTATGATCCGTTCGTTCTCTGCCCTTGGTGATAGCGGTGGTGGTGAAGCTGCACAGAAGCTGTCTGAAGGTATCTCCGAGGCTCTGTACAATACGGCCCTTGGTATCGGTACTTCTGCTGTTTCCATTATCATGTACAACATCTTCACTACGAAGATCGATGGTATCACTTATGGTATCGATGAAAGCGGTTTCACACTGACGCAGAGCTTTGCTAGCCTTTACAAATAAGGTTTTGTGGAAAAGAGAAACAAATGAATCTTATTCTTAGTAATAGGAAAAGATTCACGTAAATCATCAATCAAATTATCTTAAAATGCCAAGAGCCAAAATACCGCGTAAAAGCACGAGCATCGACATGACGGCCATGTGTGATGTCGCCTTTTTGCTGCTGTCTTTCTTCATCTTAGCAACCAAATTCAAGCCGCCTGAGGCGCTGACGGTGGTGACTCCCAGCTCGGTGTCATCCAAGGTAGCCCCGGATAAGAACGTGGTACTCATCACGATGGACAAGGATGCTAAGGTTTATTTCAGTGTCAGTGACGGGAATCCTTCCGAAAAGAAGGATATCATCGACGGAGTCAATACTGCGAAGAACCTGGGTCTGACCGATGCCGAAAAGAAGAATTTCGTCAACAATCCCAGCGCCTATATCGGAGTGCCTTTTTCCCAGCTGAAATCATACCTGGACAAAACCCCTGAGGAACTCAAGAATCTGGCTGTATCGGGTATCCCCGTTATGGACACCTTGAATAACGAGCTGATCGATTGGGTCCGTGCTGCGGTTGGCGCCTTTCAGGGTTCAAAGATGAACCTGTTGGTAAAGGGTGATGATGCGGCTAAATACCCTGCTTTTGACGGCATAGTGTATGCCTTCAAGAAGAACGATCAGCTGAAATTCCAGCTGATAACCAGTCCGATAGCACCGCCTGCAGGATCTGAGCTGGACAAGCTTCAGCAGTCGACGGGGAACAAGAGTTCGGAGCAATAGGAGTCTGAAGACTATACTAAGCCCGACAAAATTTGTAACTTTAATAAAAGCTATTTACCATGGCAGAAATGGATACCTCTGGCGGGGGACACAAGAAAAAGGGTCCTGGCGTCAAGAAAAGCAAGAAGCAGTCCACTCGGGTGGATCTGACTCCGATGGTGGATCTGGGTTTTCTGCTGATCACTTTCTTCATCTTTACGACGACGATGAGTCAGCCGACGGCAATGAAGTTGAACCTGCCAAAGGATGTTGAAAAACCGGAAGACCAGAATAAGCTGAAGGAATCGGCGGCTTTAACCGTCATGCCTTCTAAGGCAAATATGGTTTATTATTACGAAGGCCTGGATCCTTCCAAGCTCCAGCAGACGACCTTCAAACAGGTCCGGGATGTCATCCTGGATAAGAAAAGAAGGACGGACCCGAAGGATTTCATGGTGATCATCAAGCCAACCAAGGATGCTACCTACAAAAATGCTGTAGACATTCTGGATGAAATGAAGATCGACGACGTAAAACGTTACGCCCTTGTAGGCATTAGCCCGGACGAATACAAGTTCGTCGAGGCGACGGAGAATGCCAATGGCGTAAAATAAATCAGTCGGGTTTTATGGAATCCGGGTGGTTTGGAATCTAAATGAAGTGGACCCTGGGTTCAAAAATATTATTTAAACCATTTATAATGGAAATTAACAAAATACTAACCGCCGATGTCCTTGACATCATCTTCGAGGGAAGAAACAAGGAATATGGTGCTTACGAGCTGCGCAAGACCTACAACACTCGCATTGTCAAGGCGATAGTGGGTACTGGCATCGTGATCTTGTTATTGTTCATTTGGTACTTTGTATCAAATCTGGACGGTGGCAAGGACAAGAAGGCCCTGGTAGTACAGGACGTTCAGCTTGAAGAAGTCAAAGAAGAAAAGAAAAACGAGCCACCGCCTCCTCCTCCTCCAAAGATCGAGCCTCCCAAGGTGGAAATGGCCAAATTCACTCCTCCCAAGATTGTAAAAGACAATGAGGTAAAGGAAGAAGAAAAGCCACCGGAACAAGAGAAACTGGAAGACACGAAGATCGGTACGGTTAACCAGGAAGGTATCAAGGACGAAGGTATCACTGCTCCTCCTGTATCTGATGCGGGTAAGGGTGTAGTTGAGGCGCCTAAAAAGGATGAAGAAGACTATGACAAGACCTTTACGAAGGTGGAGATCGAGTCCGAATTCCCTGGTGGTGCTGCTGCCTGGCTCCGTTATCTGAACAAGAACCTGCGTTATCCTGACGACGCGGTAAACAATGAGATACAGGGTACTGTAGTCGTTCAGTTCATCGTGGACAAGGAAGGTAATGTGAGTGATGTTGCGGCTATCAGCGGTCCTGAATCGGGTGGTCTTCGTGAAGAAGCTGTCCGGGCGATCAAGAAGAGTGGTAAGTGGACACCCGCGGTTCAGAACGGACGGCAGGTTAAGTCTTACAAGAAACAGCCGATCGTCTTCAAGCTCGAAGCTCAGTAACTATTCTCCTCGCAGAAAAGTCTATTTGACCAAAATAATTGAAATCCTCTCCTCACGGAGGGGATTTTTTTTATTTTAGGGTATGCGGAACCGGTATAAATTAGTTGCGGCGAGCTTATGGAATTTATTAGTTTCTGCATCGATGTAATCCGCTGCCAGTAAGGGTTTTACGCGTTTTTGTTTATGGAATCGATTCGGGAAGGAGTCTTATTATAAAATACTCTTTCATATGGAATCAAACAAAATTATGCAAGCCGACATCCTGGATATCCTCTTTGAGGGTAGGAACAAGGACTACGGCGCTTATGATCTGCGCAAGACGTATAACGGACGTCTTTGGAAAGCGATAGGAGTGACCGGAGCGGTGATCCTGCTGGTCTTTGTAGGAGGCATTGTCCTGGGAGGTGGGAAGAAGACGGTAGCTGTGGCGCCGCCTGTGACAGATATCGACATTGCAAGTGTGAAGAAAGATGATCCGCCACCACCTGTTATTCCGCCGCCGAAGGCCATTGTGCCACCGGTGGCAACGAGGATTTTTACACCACCGGCCATCGTGCCCGACGAGAAAGTAAAACCCGATGAAAAGCCACCGGAACAGGATGATCTCGATAAGGTGAAGATCGGGACGGTGAACAGGGATGGGGGTGCTGATGATGGTAGTGTTGTTGCTCCGCCGTCATCGGATGGAGGTAAAGGCATCGTGGAAGCGCCAAAGAAGGACCCGGAACCCGAGATCTGGACAAAGGTGGAGATCGAGTCTACCTATCCTACGGGCCCCGAGGGCTGGCGGCGCTTCCTCAACAAGAACCTGCACTACCCCGATGACGCGCAGAACAATGAGATCCAGGGCGTGGTGATGGTGCAATTTATCGTGGATGAAAAAGGTAATGTCAGCAATGTACAGGCAGTTAGCGGTCCTGAGCAGGGTGGTCTGCGTGAGGAGGCGGTACGGGTGATAAAGAAAAGCGGGAACTGGACTGCGGCAATTCAGAACGGCCGGCAGGTAAAGTCGTACAAACGTCAGCCGATAACCTTCAAGATGGGGGATAGTAACTAGGAGTTATGGAAAATCAGGATTTTGAATAGCCGGTGGCCTAATGTATAATGTCGCCGGCTATTTTGATTATCTTTAGAAAAAGATCCTTTTTACAACATGCTGCGGAGACCCTTGAGCCCTTATCTGGTCAGGCTACGGCTATATGGTTTAGTGTTATTGTCTATGTTGTTGTCCGGTATTCAGAAAGGGCATGCACAGCTGTCTTTCGGGCAAAAGGCTTCGACTTGTACTTTTCCAAACGGGAGTATTACCGTTACCGCAAATTTTGGAATGGGGCCTTATTGGTTTTATATCGATGAAGGCAGCGGCTTTAGCACCTATATTGTGTCGCCGACCAATACGTTAACCTACAACGGTCTTATCGGCGGAAAAACCTACTATTTCAGGGTGATCGATCTGGATGGGGCCGGGACATTGGTTCCAGGGGATCAGCCCCTGGCCGATCTGGCGGCTCCGGGCATCAGCGTCGTTCCTCAGGCTGCCACCTGTCTCAACAATGACGGCAGTCTTCAGATCAATGCCATTGGCGGCAACGGTCCTTTTCAATACCAGCTCAACGGGGGCACCTTTACTACTGGTAATACCTTTATCAATCTTCCCAGCGGGGCAGCAACGGCGAGGATAATGGATAATAATGGCTGTTACACCCCCATAACACCCGTGACCATCCCGCTGAATGACGATCTTACCGTCTCCGTCGCGGCGATCCCGCCTATCTGTGAAGGGGCGGGCATACAGCTGCCGGCTGTCAGCAACGGCGATAATTTCAGGTGGGCAGGGACGGACGGGCTTAGCGATCCTACTATCCTGAACCCGGTAGCTTCGCCTCCCGTGACGACTACCTATACTTTATCTGCTTTCCTGGGCATCTGTCCGGCTAAGACTGTCCCCGTCACCGTCGTCGTCAACCCGGCCCCGATAGCCAATGCCGGGGCGGATCTTCAGACCTGTTACGGAAAGACGGTCGTCCTGCAGGGCAGCGGTGGCAAGTTCTATCATTGGACGCCGTCGACAGGGCTTACCAATCCAAACGTTCCATTTCCTATCGTGGTAAAACCGGATACCACCATAACCTATGTCTTGTCTGTCACCGACGCCAATGGCTGTACTTCTCTTAAATCCGATTCGGCGACGGTCTTTGTCACACCGCCGTTGAAAGTCTTTGCCGGGCCGGATACCATCGTCTCCATCGGTCAGCCCGTGCAACTCTATGCCATTGGCCCCGCAGACGCCTCCGGACTGACCTATCAGTGGACTCCAACAACCGGTCTTTCCGATCCCCTGAGTCAGACCCCTATCGCCATATTGAATGCTCCTGCGGAGATCGACTATATCGTAAAGCTGACCACCGGTGTGGGATGTACGGGGGCGGACACGGTAGTCGTAAAGGCCCTGGCGGTGTCGGATATCCTTGTTCCCAATGCCTTTTCTCCCAACAACGACGGGCATAATGATGTGCTGCGGCCGATCATTCCGGGCATCAAAACGCTGAAATACTTTACGATCTTCGATCGGTGGGGTCGGCAGGTGTTCACGACCAGCAATGCGGGTATTGGATGGGATGGGAGGTTGAAGGGGCAGGTCATGGAAACGGGGGTGTATGTGTGGATGGCGATGGGGGAGGATATGAGTGGGAAGGTGGTGCAGAGGAAGGGGACAGTGATATTGGTTCACTAAAACTCGCTCCGCGAGTTTTATCTTTGCACCATGTTAGGTAAACTCGCAGGCTGGGAAGACACCATTGTGGCGCTGGCAACACCGCCGGGGATAGGCGCGATCGGCGTCATCCGGGTGAGCGGTAGAATCAGTTTTGATATTGTCAATCAACTTTTTATAGGCAAAGACCTTCTTACACAGCCGACACACACCCTCCATGTCGGCGTATTTCAGGAAGGGGAGGAACAATTGGACGAGGTCGTCATATCCCTCTTTCGCGGACCACGCAGCTACACCGGCGAAGACGTCATCGAGATCTCCTGTCATGGCAGTCCCTATGTCCAGGAAAGGGTGATCCAGGCCTTGCTCCGGGCTGGCGCGCGGCTTGCGCGTGCGGGTGAGTTTACACAACGGGCTTTTTTGAATGGGAAATTGGATCTTGCGCAGGCCGAGGCTGTGGCCGACTTGATTGCTTCGAATACTGCGGCATCGGCCCGGACGGCCTTGCATACTATACGCGGTGGCTTCTCCCGGGCGTTGCGCGACTTACGGGAACAGTTGATCTCTTTTTCCGCGCTGATCGAACTCGAGCTGGACTTTTCACAGGAGGACGTTGAATTTGCTGACCGGACACAGCTGTATCATTTGATCGGTGAGGCGGAGGACGTGACTTCGCGACTGCTGTCTTCTTTTAGTTTGGGAAATGTGATCCGTAATGGGGTCGCGGTGGCGATCGTGGGGAAACCCAATGCGGGGAAGTCTACACTGTTGAACACTCTGTTGAACGAAAACCGGGCGATAGTTTCGGAGATCGCGGGTACGACACGCGATACTATCGAAGAGGTGTTGAATATCGATGGAATACTTTTTCGGTTGATCGATACGGCGGGGATACGGGAACACACGTCTGACGTTATTGAGCGGATTGGGGTGGGGCGGAGTTTGGAGAAGATGGAGCAGGCTGATGTGGTGGTGTATCTTTTTGATGTTCGGGATGATGCGGCTTCGGTGGCTTCGATCCGCACCGAACTACAGGCCAAGGGCAAGCCGTTTTTGTTAGTGGGGAATAAGGTGGATTCCGTCGGCGAAGATATCGCAAGGGCTTCCTTTCCCCAGGAACTACTGATCTCGGCTCGGGAAGAGAGGCATATTGATGTACTTCGCCAGCGCCTGGTTGATCAGGTGTTGCAGGGTAAGGCTTCTAACGAAGGCACGATCGTGACGAATGCGCGGCATTATCATGCGTTGCAGCAGGTTGGTGCGTCGCTCGCGACTATTCATCGCGGGCTCGATGAGTTGTTGCCGGGGGATTTGTTGGCGTTGGATATTAGGGTTTGTTTGCATCATTTGGGGGAGATCACGGGGGAGATCACGACGGAGGATAGACTTGACTACATTTTTAGTAAGTTTTGTATTGGGAAGTAGCTTGTTGTAGAAAAGATCTTTTCATTTCCCTACTCAGTCTATAAGATATTGATTAATAAATTGTTATTAAAATTGTTTGTATTTTTACTCGTGTTTTTGAAACATAAACACAGTAATAATGCAAACAGAAAAAATTTTCCCATATCTTTGTTTGTATACAAGTATTGTTTATGAACCATAAACAGAAAAAAATGCAAACATGGAAGAGAATGTTATCATAGAAAAGGCGTTTGAAAACCTGGCCAAACAGACAGGTGTTACAGCGACATGGCAGCAACAAGGCGGAGACGTAGATGGTGAAATCCAGTTCATCTATAACGAAGTAATTTATCGGATACCGGTGGAAATCAAGAAGGAAATACGTGCGCACCAACTTGGCAAACTCTTCGACCTGAAAAAAAGGCTAAAAAGACTGATGGTCGTGGCCGAATATATAAACCCCAAACTTAAAGAAGAATTACGGACCGAAGGTATCGCCTACCTGGAAACAAACGGGAACATCTTTATAAAAGAGGGTAACCTTTTTTTATGGGTGGACAATTTTAAAACAGAGCCGAAGGAGACAGGTGTTACTGGCAGAGCATTTGCCAAGACAGGACTGAAACTTCTTTTTCATTTCCTGGTAGATGAGGATTTATTGAACCTGACATACAGGGAAATTGCACGGCGAACAGGAATTGGGTTTGGCAATATCAACTTCATCATGACAGATCTAAAGGAACAGGGATTTTTACTAAACATCAATAAGGATACATACAAGTTCACCCGGAAAGATCAATTGTTACAAAAGTGGATCTGGGCATATAACGAAAAACTAAAGCCGGCACTGGAAATAGGCACTTTTCGTTTTGTAAACAAGGATAAATATTTCAACTGGAAAGATATTGACCTGAAGCCCGGAGAGACGTTTTGGGGCGGAGAGCCAGCAGGTGGAATACTGACAGACTATTTGCAGCCTGAACAATATACAATTTACACAGCTGAAACCAGGGGTGATATTATTAAAAGGTATCAACTCGCTCCTGATAAAAATGGAGATCTAAAAGTGTATCTGAAATTTTGGAAGTTCACTGAAGAACTTTTAAAGACAGTGCCACCATTGCTTGTTTATGCAGATTTAATTAACAGCAACGACAGACGTTGCATACAAACAGCGGAGAGAGTATACGATGAGTACTTACAAACTAAATTTCGAGCAAATTAGACAAGATGCAAAGTTGGGCATCATGTTGGATGCTCTTGAACGGGGATTTGAAAAATTTGGAATTGATTTCTACCTGATTGGTGCTGTGTCGCGTGATGTATGGATGGCTGGCATTAATAAGATCAAACCCCGGCGGACCACCGGTGACATCGATTTCGCGATATACATCAATGATAAGGGAGTGTATGAAGCGCTGAAAGAATACCTGATAGCGCATGAAGGCTTTAGCTCATACCAACAAAACGCTTTTGTGCTGATATACAAAGACGGAACTGAAGTGGATCTGCTGCCTTTCGGGGCTATCGAAGATGAAGACCGTCGTGTTACAGTACAGGGAACGGGGTACACCAGCGTTCATGTTGATGGATTTTATGAAGTGTACGAAAACAGTTTGCCGGAGGTTGAGATCGGTAATCATAAGTTCAAATTCTGTTCACTGCCTGGCATCGTGCTGCTTAAAATGATAGCGTGGGAGGATCGACCAGAAGCCAGAAGTGGCGATATAGTTGATATCAGCGATGTACTTGACCATTATTTCGATATGCACAGCGATGAAATCTATGGAAAGCATTCTGATATTTTTACAGTTAAAGGTGCAGAGGACGCAACGCTAACTGAACTCGCGGCGAGAGTGATGGGTAGAGAGATTAAGGTTATTGCGCAGCGCGATAAGAAGCTGCTTGTCCGAATAGCGAATATTCTGGACGTGAACACGGCAGATGCGGCAACAAGTAAGATGGCTGAGATTATGGTTCAATATTTTAATAACACGATTGAAGAAAACCTGCGATTGTTGCAGTATCTCAAAACAGGATTTGACGAGCAGGCTGCGTAAAATTATATTATCCTGGCATCTGCGGTCAGTTGCGTTTTCGTCGAAAAATTTTGTACCTCCTGATTACTAAAATATTGAAATACAAGCATTTTTACTTTTTGTATTGGGAAGTAGATAAAAAATAATATATGTAAAATACTGATTTGTAAGTTAAATATGAAATATTTTACATGCAATTTTATACATTATTTACCTCATTTTGTACCGATTTTTGAACGTTTTATCGTGTAATAGTAAGACGTACATGAAATAATCGAAAACTAGTCACAGCACAGCAGTTAAGTACATCTCCAGGCAGTACTAGCGGTAGTTAAAATGGCATAACAACTGTCGATTAAAATGCTGCCCAATTCCTATCCTCCGTTATAGGGAAAACTGCCTTGCCGTATCAAGATAATCACTCGAAACGTCCAAAATGGGTGTTTTAACGGTGGCCTAGTGGTTCAGAAAGCCCTAACTTGTATCACTTATGCAGGGGTAATATCCTTATACCCATGCGAATCGGTAAATTCATTGAACAATTCAATGGCTTATTTTTCATCCCTTTATAATAGAATTAATTATTCCATTGCACCGAATCCGCAGGCTCAGAGCTCCCCCAGAAAGTGGGCAACAGTAGGAGCGGACATCCGGCATTTTCCAGGATGCGAAAAAAAGCTTCATTAGGGCAGGGGAAATGTGTTGAGCCTTGCGCACCAGATGAAGAATAAACTGAGGTATAATAAGCCAAACAGGGAATTGCTCACCAACCTGCTGGAAAAGGCATTTGATGAAAGAGGAAAAGATTCACAAAAACACAAGCTTTTTAAAACATATATTTAAAACAATATCTTTTATTACTAATAGCCTTTAAGCCTTATGAAAATAAGATTTCTGAAAGCACATAACGGGGATTGTGTTCATATCAATTTTAACGACGATAAAGGAGTTGAGCGAAATATTATCATCGACGGCGGCATCAGGGATACATATATCAAAGCAAAAGACAAAAAATTAAAACGTGTTGCTGGAGAACTTTATGGAGTAATCAAAAGCATACGCGATATGGGAAAAAAAATTGACCTGCTTATATTAACCCATCATCATGATGATCATATAAAAGGTGTTTTGAGTTGGATGGAAACTGACAAAGACGCACTTGAACTTATCAACGAAGTCTGGTTTAACACTGGGGCGGCAATCGCTTCCTGGCTTGGAAAAGAAGAAAATGATGCGCTTGATTTTTCGATTAATATGCCCCCAGAGACGACAGAGACTAGTATACCGTACGCTATTTTATTCAGGGATCTTGTAAAAGAAAAACTGTATCCACAAATTATTGTTGAAGGAACGAAGCTTGAAAGATATGGAGTCATTTTTCATATTTTATCGCCTGACAAAATGCAATTGGAAAAGCTATTAAAAGAATGGAAAAAAATTGAGCCTGACTTGGGAACAGCCGGTAGGTCAAATGATTACGAAGAATCCCTGGCAAGCCACATCAGCCACGATGAATTTGAAGAGGATGCATCGCCAGCGAACGGAACATCTATCGCGTTCCGCATGGAGTGGCAAAAGAAGAATTTTCTTTTCCTTGCAGACGCACACCCTAACATTATTTACAGAAATTTATTAAATCAAAAAACAATAGATGGACAGCCTGTTAAATACGAATTGGTAAAGTTATCTCATCACGGTAGCGCATTTAACACATCTCCAGCAATGCTGCTAGAGATTATAAGCGACAATTTTATCATTAGCACAAATGGGGAAAAGCACCAGCACCCGCATAAACGTATGCTGGCCAGACTAATAGGCATTAAACCAAACTGTAAACTTCATTTTAACTATGAGGCTAGGATGAGCCAACTATTTTCAGAGCAGGACAAAATAGACTTCCCGGCATTTCAAGCAATACCAATCACAACTGCATTTACTTATGATGACAATTAATGATGTAAAAAAATACGTTGTCTGCATAAACGGTGGAACTGGTGTTGTCTTCCAGCCAATGGACCAGGAGTACTCGTATATACTGACAGCAAAACATGTCTTTAACGATATAGCAACTGCGCTCTATAACAGCTTGGTTTCCATCCAATATTATGACAACGCGGCCAATTCTTTTGTCACGTTTACAAAGTTTGCACTAAATGAAGGGGTTAACTATTTTCCACATCAAACAGAGGGCATTGATATCGCTATTCTAAAAATTTCGAGACTTGACGTTGGCTCCGAAATAATTATCAAGGATGATATTTTTAGCGATAGAGCAGACTATATATTGGGAGGTTTTCCAGTTATACGTCGTAAAGGGGACCAGATAGGTATTAATTGGCTGCGCACAGACATGGAGGTTACCATACTTGGCGACAGGAGTAATCAAAAAGTAGAGGCCGATGTTAGTAAAAATCAAACACAAGAAGAATTAAGTGGAAGCTCGGGGGGCGGAATTTTTAAACTTAGTGAAAAAAACATTTTGCTCGCAGGTATTCAAAGTGGCGTGGTATCTGGCGAAGAAGCGCTTGGCCGCATTGAATTTACCCCTATTAAAGTTTTTGCAGATATTGTAGACAACAGTAATCAGACGCTTGAACCAATTCTCCCTGCTTACATGAAGTGCTTTTCTTTCTTAAGGGATGAAGCGTTCCGACTTGAAGTCGATGTATTTAATGAGAAAGATATTGTATCAATAAGGAATTATCTTAAGAACAAGGTGCCAGATATTGTTCAAAGCGGGATAACTCCTGCGGCCATAAAACTTTTTTTTGAAACAAGGCTTTTGGTCAGTAAGTCAGATGCGGAGATTTTATTTGAAAAAAATATTTGGCTTGTATGGCTGGAGTTTTTGACCGTTTTAAATATTATAAAGTATCAAGCATTTGGGGAAGAACAGGTTACTGAAATTTTCAACAATTATCGATTGATTTATTCAAACTATACTGGTGAGTGGACGGAATTGTTACTCAATGATCTTCAATATGCCGATTACATTGGCTTAGCAGATAATGCACTCATTTTCATTGGTACCGACTCAAAACCAGCTGGTACGCGTAAGGTTGTGCCGGGGAAATTACGATCCGATATTTCACGTGTGTTTGATAAAACAAAATTTATGACAGACGGAGGGTTTGATCCTTATAATAAATTCACGTTTGTTCACATAAGCTATCTGCAACAGGAGTGCATAATTACTAAACTGGCTGGGTACCGGGACAAGAGTGAAGAAGAATTATTAGCAGAACTAAAAAAACAATACAATGAGTTATTCGGACTCTAAACAAGTGTTTTTGCAAAATATTGTAAATACCTTTCCCGGCATTCAAATTGAAGTCCAGGAAATCAATCCCCCAGACTTTATACCGGTCTTTTTTATACTTTTTTCAGACGATAAGCAGCTTGCTGATGTGTGGCCTAAGCTTAATCTATACATTGCTGTAAATTTTCAAACAATCCTGGAAAGCGAATTCTCAACCTGGAATATTTATCTTTTCTTCTTGCTGCCTTCCCCAGTAACGAATGCATTGAAATATAAAATTGAAAACGACACGTTTTCAAGCCGAAAAATTGTAATCGAAGGCGAAATGACACACCGAAATATTATCAGTGAACATATTTTGAATGACAATCTGCAGGTCATGGAAAAGGACCAGGCGAAACAAGAATTCATAAAGAACTCTGTTATTTCATCAATACTTGAAGGCAGAATTATAAAAGGTAAAAAGAAGCTACTTGCCGAAGCAGAAGTTGTGATTACAGAAATAAAGAACGCACTAAAAGAATAATTGTATGAAATTTAAGAAAGTTGAAATATCAGCATTCCGAATTTTTACAGATCAGGACAAAGGTGAATTTGATTTTACCAATACAGACGGGGAAGCTGTGGACTTTGTCTCCATATACGCACCGAATGGATTTGGAAAGACCTCATTTTATGATGCAGTTGAGTGGTGTGTGACTAATAATGTGCAAAGATTCTGGCAAAATGAAGGCTTGACCAAAGAGTCTTTATCATCACTGGGAGAAATATCAGAAGAAGGCAAGGTGCGACTGCTGAAAAACACAAAAGTAGCAGATAGTGTGATTCCTTTTGTTAAAATAGAAACAGACACAGAACAACTATCGAGGGAGCTCCGTGTTCACGGCAACGCAAGAAATGACATTGCGGCAAAGGCAAGTTTCGAAAAGGGTGATTTCCGGCAAGTGATCTTGTCACAGGAATGGATATCCTCCTTTTTAAAAGAATCCAACGGAGAACACAGGTATCATATTTTTATGCAAAATCCGGCGCTGGTGGAGCTGGCAGACTATTATAAGCAAGTGGCTGCCCTTGGTCCTGCAACAAGATCCCTTATAGCTGAATTGCAAAAAGCAATTCATGAAAAACAAGCTGCTATTGTTATACTTGATGAAGGTGATTTACTGGAGGCCGTAAACACACTAATCATAGATTTACAAAAAAAAGGAGAAAGGCACTCCCAGGTTGCACTATCTGCGTCTCCAAAAGATGTGCTCGATTTTAATAACCAAATAACAGATCGGGTGGCTGATCTAGCGGCTGCACAAGATCGTGTTGGCGCTTATTTAAGAAATATTGATGAGGTAAAATCCGCTTTATCGATCCATTTTGAAAGTATTGCCAAGCGTGAAGATGTTGTCAACGCCATACTGCAAAACAGGCAGGTACTGATAAAATTTGCTCAGTTACAGGCCCACGAAAACGATAAGAACACAAAGGAAGGGCTGCGTAATGTCTCAGCTAAGGAAAGGGAGGAGCTTGAAAAACTAGTTTTACAGTGCAATGAGTATGAAAGGGTAAAAACTATTATTGAACAAAAAACAATAGAAAAAAACCAGGCAAAAGCTGCCTTAAATCACGCAGAAGGTCTTTTATCGCAATTGTCTGTGGATGAGCAGGAATTATTGGCCAGACTTTCCGGTATTAACGAGACCATTTCTTCGCTGGAAACATCCATAAATAGCTTACCCGATCTTACAAAAGATCTGCAAGAAACCGAAAATGGCTTTCAACAAACGGAAAACGAAATACGACGGCTTAATGGTGAAATAACGGGTCATCGGACAACATTTGAAGAAAGCGAAAGAAATCAGACACCTTATTTGGAGGCGATCATTTATCTAAACGCTAGAGATTATTCTAATAGTCATATCACCTCCCTAGCGGATTTAACCGGTGATTTGGCATTACTGGTTGAGAAAAGTAAGCAGCTAACTGAATTAAAACAGCAGCAAATAACAGCCGAAAATAATATCCAAGCACAGAACGAATTTAGTACCACGCTCCGAGATTTTATTCAACAGGGACTAGTAATAGCAAATGAGCAAAAGACAGGCACTTGCCCATTATGCACATCCGTTTTTGATTCTTACGAAGCCTTGGTAGATAAAATCCTTCATAACAACTACCTGAGTTTGAGAACACAGGAATTAATGCAGTCGCTTTCATCGGTGCAGCAAAAAGTAAATGATCGACAAAAGGATATTACTGATATCGTGATATCATTGTCTGACGCCTGTAATAAAGCCATCCAGAACCAGCAACGTGTAAGCGAGGACGCACAAAAAGCCATCCAATCTTTAGAAGTAAAACGTGCTGAGCAGGAACAATTCAACAAAGGCTATCGCGCTACATTTAATGCAATCCAGGCCATATTAACAGGGTTATCACTTAATGATTATACCCAAAAATTGCATACAGAAAAAAAGATAGCGGAGACATCAAAAGAGAGGGTTTCTCTGGAACTGCAGGATGCACAACATCGGATAAAGTTGCACAAAGAAGAGCAAAATAGTGCCAATTCGAAGATTGCAGCAATTGAAAAGGACATCACAAGTCAATCCCTTAATGAAGGCTTTTTAAGCGTTCTTACCTGGTTCAAAAACAATTTGCCAACAACAGCTGTGTCGAAAGCGGTATTGGAGACTAAAATGATGGAATTATCAGCAAATATCAATTCGATATTTGAACAATCAAAAGGCATACAAAATGAAATTGACGCCTTGCAAAACGAACTGGCAATCTATAGTCAGCAACACGTCACTGACATTTTGCAGGTGTTGGAGGATGAAAGGGTGGAATTATCCTCTGCCATACTTGCATTCGACTCCTTTTTTCTTCGATCTTTTTCTTTTAACGCTGAAAACGTGTCTATGGAGTCGCTGTCTAACCATCTTCAATCACTAGAGCAATCGCAAAAGGTCGCCATTGATAGCAATCTGGCGTTAATAACGGAATATAGAAAGTTACAGGAGTATAACAAGAACCTGATGCCATTTCTTCAATCTGAAAATGCCAAACTTGAAATCAGGCAATTAAATAGGGATGTTGAAGAACTCGAAACAATTGTGCTACCTTACGTAGAGAAAGAGCGCAAAAGTTTGCAACAGTTTCTGGAAAAACAAATTGAAGCATATTTTTATACAACGCTTATTAACCAGATCTACAAAAAAATTGATCCTCATCCTGACTTTAAAGAAGTAAAATTTATTTCAGATTTCGAATCAGAAAACCCGAGACTTGATGTCTTTGTCACAAATTCCAACGACGAGCAGATGCTGATCCCAAACCTTTACTTCAGCACAGCACAAATAAACATTTTAAGCTTAAGTATATTTCTTGCTTCTGCCTTGAATTCCAATAACTATGACTGTATCTTCGTAGATGATCCGATACAATCAATGGACAGTATAAATGTACTGTCAACAATAGATTTGATTCGGGGAATTGTCGCGAACCAAAAGAAGCAGGTTATACTGTCCACACATGACTCAAATTTTCACAACCTACTCAAGAAAAAAATACCACAGGACCATTTTAAATCAAAATTCATTGAATTTGAGACTTTTGGGAAAGTGAAAGTCGACTAGGGTGGTGTGCAAGTGTCTTATTCATTGTTTAGGTCATATTCTTTACATAAAAATATTGCTATGCCATTCATACTTTATTTAGTCATCGGTTTGGTACTGGGTGTATTGATCGGCTATTTTATTGCCAAGCTAAATATCGAAAAAAATTATAGTCCCAAGTCAGCGTATAATGACATTTTCAATGAGAATACGCAGTTGAAGTTGGAAAATGCAAGCCGGTTGTCCAAGGAAGAGGTATCTGCTAGTTTCGTAAATAAGGAGCTTCACGAGACGATATTAGGTACTCTCAATAGCTACAAGGAAGAGGCGAAAAACGAGAAAGGCGTCAATGAGGGTCACCAGGCTACCATAATACGATTGACTGGCGAATCTAAGGGGAAATTGTCCAAGGAGGAAGTGGATAAAGGATATGTAGCCAAGGAATCATTTGAAATCATTGACAGAAAATTGACCGCCGCGGAAATAGAATTGGGCAAGAATGAAGGGACTATTCTTGGATTAAATAAGGAGCTGAAAGCATTACAGGAAAAAGAGAAGTTTCTAGAGGAGAAGATAACCACTTTTAAAGATGAGCTGGAAAAACTACATAAGTTCTCGCAGGAGCAGTTTAGAAATATGGCCACGGATATTATGACTGAGAAACAGCAGGCATTTGTGGAGACCAATAAAAAGGAAATGGCAGGCATTTTGGATCCGCTTAAAAGCGACTTATCACAGTTCCGGCAAAAAGTGGAAGATACGCGAAAAGAAGATATAGCTGATCTCACTTCATTGAAAGGCGAAATCGCGCTACTTGAGAAATTAAACGTTCAACTGAGTGCCGATGCCAACAATTTGGCGTTGGCGCTAAAGTCAGAAGTTAAGATGCAGGGAAATTGGGGGGAGGACAGGTTGAATATGATTTTGGAATCGGAAGGGCTGCAGAAATACATTGATTTTACCCGAGAGGAGCAATACCGCGATGATGAACAGGAAAAGAACCGGAAACCCGATTTTATTTTAAAGCTGCCCAACGGCAAACATATCATCATTGATAGTAAGGTTTCCCTGACCGCCTATATTAATTACTTCAATGCAGATACCCCGGAGCAAAAAACCGAATCTTTGAAACAGCATGTTAGGAGTGTTACCGATCATATTGATTCCTTGGCAGACAAAAATTATCAATCCCTGGCGGGATTGACGACACCAGATTATGTCTTTATGTTTATGCCGGTGGAATCCGCCCTTACATTGGCGATGAATCAGAACTCAGAGATCTTCACTAAGGCGCTGAAGAAAAAGATTGTGCTAATCACGCCCACTACCCTCGTAGCGACGCTTAAGGTAGTAAAGATACTCTGGCAAAAGGAAAACCAGGTGAAAAATGTAGAGGAGATTTTCAGGCAATGCGGCGAACTCTATAATAAGTTTGTCACCTTTCTGGAACAGATGGATAATATAGAAGCGGGATTGCAAGCCGCGACGAGAGCACACCATGATGCAATGTATAGTCTGAAAGATGGGACTAAAAAGGGAAATACGATTATTGGCCGGTTTGAGACGATCCGAAAATTGGAGGCTAAGACCAATAAATTGATACCTCAAAAGCACATATCCGACTTTGACGTACCTGACGAGGAAAATGATATTAAGATATTGGATACCGGTAATGAATCAATGAATTCCGCCGAGGAAGGGAATTCGGGCAAAGAATAAAGGAAGTTATGCATATAAGAGAGTAATATTGAGATGGCTTCGGGGAAAGGATTGGTCTAATGTCGATAACCTTAGAGGTAGATTAGATGAGATCTTATTTCATATGACAGACACATTGTAGGCCTCCCCTTTTTTCCAGCCAGCGTCGCTTATAATTTACCAAGTACCACATCCACATATTCCTGCGTAATCTTTTCCTGCTCCAACCTATTCTTATCTCTTGATTTCAGGAATGCATATAGCTCAGCCTCATCCTTGGTCAACAGGATAAGCCTTTCAGCCTTATTTCGTTCGCCATTCACTGTATACTCCTGGAAATGGTCAAAAGTCTCTTTATCCATCATCACACTTTGAGTATGTGCGTAATAACTACGGATCTGGTGTAAAAGCTGGAATCCATGTTCATCTATATCTCCCCAATAGTAAATGGCTTTTTGGGTGAGCCACCCGGCATTTCGCAGATGGCTTACATTAAAACCACCCCCGCTCCAGATAGCTATTGCCGAAGGAAGCGGAGGCAGGGTCAGAAAAGTCATCTTATTCTCGGCGATCAGAACCCGGGTGCAATCCCAGTCAGTCCTTTCGAAGTCGGAAAGGCGGATGCTGAGGTCCATGATACTGTTATGATTTGCCAGCTTTTCATCCAGTATCCGGATGCGAATCAGGGGCTCGTCCTGTTTCAGAAAATACCGGTCAGCTATTTTTTTCTGATCTTTATTCCGGATATGTTCGGGGATAAGGAAATCGAATAGCGATTGAAGCAAGGTGCTATTATCTTCGATAAATTTTGTGTGTAGGTGAATAGGTAACTGGCGTATATAGAGATTGGGCCTTGGATTGACAAGAAAATACTGGCATACGACTAAAATGTCTGGCCAATTAGTATCTGGGATAGTTAATGCCAAGGCATTGTCTGTAATCCATCTTTTTAACTGCGGAAGGTTTTTTGTCAGCAACCCATAGTTCCGTATGAATAATTTCCATTCTTTCTTCTTTCCAATACTGTGCAGATAGTCGTCGACTGTCTCAAATATAATACTGTCAGGTAGTTCATGGGTCCCCGTTCTCCTGAAATTCCTGCCAGCTGTTCTGACCAGGTAGCCGGACCCGGTTTCATTCTTTGAATCCCGGTATAGGATATCGATCTCAGACTGCAGGTTTTCGAACCGGTGGGTGAGATCTGATGGCCTTACTTTCCCGATCCGATCGATTTGTTTGGGGAAAAACGGTTCATCGGATATATGACTCTGTAAGAACGGTTTCCACCATCTTAGCGCCTGTTGCTTTATTTCTTCCGGACTGATCATTTCGGTATTATTAGGAATGCTCATGCCTAAACAGGCTGTCATGCTTCAATTTTTCTATTTCGTATTCCTGTTTGGTAAAGTTGCTGACCTGTGAATTATTGCCATCCTTATTACTGACAAAATGAAAGGAGTTGACATGGCCTTCGATAATATGTAATTTTTGCAATGGGGTAACAATGAGCAATTGAAGGTTAAGCTTCCGGAAGAGTTCCAGGCCATAACGAGTACTTTCGTCGCTGCCGCGGCCAAACGCTTCATCGATTACTACAAACCGGAAGCTGCGGCTCTTGATCTCGCCGAATTGGAGGCCGAACTGGTAGGCTAGGGCGCTGGCCAGTATGGTATATGCCAGTTTCTCCTTCTGTCCGCCGCTTTTTCCACCTGATCCTTCATAGAACTCTTTTTCTAAGTCATCTGCCCGGTATCTCTCGCTTGCGTTAAATTCGAACCACTGTCGCACATCGGTGACGGTATTGCTCCATTCTTTATCACTGTTATCGGCGCTGGCAAAACGATCCAGTATTTTCCTTACCTGCTCATACTTGTCTTCTGTATAAAGCTCAGCGTTGTTGCTAAAGGAATGTGTATAACATTTTTTCAAGTCCTCTCTAAACAACCGGACTTCCTTGTCAGGGGTTGGATCCATCAGTATAGTAATGTAGGTATCTTGAGCTGCATTATAAACTATTTCATGCAGGTGTTGGTTGATAGTCTTTATTTTCTGTTTGATATCTTTTTCATGTTTCTCCAGTTGACTGTCGAATACTGCAATGCTATTGATGGTATTCTTATTCAACTCATCCTTAAACCTTTCTTCATGTCTTTTCAAGTCTTCAGACACCAGTTTTTCGAATTTTTGCATATATTCAGTCCTTGCGTCTATGCTTTCGCCAATCTCGCTGTATTCGGCTTTTGAATGTTCTTTTATTTCCCTCATTTTTTTCTCGACGAGCGAGCGCAAGGTGCTTTGCTTGTAACGGAGCTTCTTTAATTCTCCTGTATCTCCTTCAAAAAGTCTTCTGAACTGGTCTTGTTGTTTATCTATGGAAGGTAGGGATAAAGTTTTATCGGACATTTTTTCTTCAATGACCAGGAAATAAAATTCCCGTTGTTTGAGATCCATCTGCCTGACTATATCGTCGGTATCGGTGGATTGTTTTTCATAGGATTCAATGGCTCCCTTTAGTCTGCCGATCTCCTGGTTTTTTTCTGTTTCCTTGCCTTTTATATCCTCCATCAGAAGGAAGACTTCGTCCCTCTTTTGGTGAAGCAGGGCGAGAAGGTCATTATTGTGCAACAATTCATGCCGTTCTTGCTCTAATTGATGGATTTTTTCTACGTGATAGTGCCAATTGATTTTGTCAAACTCCGTGGCGCTGAGTAAAATAGCCAATTGCCGACCGAGGGTGTCATTACTTTTTTGCTGGTCTTCAATTTCAGTTCGTTGTGATTTGAGCTTGCCGATTTCGTTCTCCAGGTCTGCAATAGTCTCTTCCAGGACTTTTATCTTTTCGGCGTTGCTCCATCCCAATACGTAATTTCGTCTGTCGTCTATCCTTCGCCTGTCGTCCTTAGTATGTCGTATTTTTCCGCTTTTTATCAATCCCTGTTTGGTAATGCCGTAAGGAACGTGCTGTAACCGGTTTACATCAACAGAAAGGAAGTCTCCGAACATCCTTTGAAGGTAGCTATCCAGCCAGGCTTCGAAGGGAGAATCCGGTTTGATGTCTACCTTGTAGACAATGCTGTCATTATCCAACTGCCTTGTAACATTTGTGGAGTTTTCCGTGTCGGCTTCCAGGTAGGTAAGTTTTATTCCTTTCCCATCGGCTCCCCTCAGCGGGTTGTCATTTACATATCTACTAACGCTCCTGTAGTGTTCCCTCGGTACAAGCAAGCTGATGCCCGTATCTCGCAATAATTTTTCAATGGCTCCTTCCCAGGAAGATTCATTTTCGTTCACCTGTAGCAACTCACCTGCAAACGGAAGATCTTCTTCGTCAATTTCCAGGTCCTTGCATAATTGGGTCCTGAAGCCTACCAGCCATGCAGGTATCTGCGTTTTTCGTTCTTTTAATGATGCAAGCTCTTGCTGCTCAATGTCTAGTTCCCCTTCATTCTTTCGCAACCCGCTTACCAGATTGTCCCGCTGTTGCTTCAGTTCGGTTTCCTTCATTGTGCAGGCGTCATTTATGATTCTGGCTTTATCAATGTTCATCCGGAAGTCATTTTCGTCCGAGACGGGTTCCAATCCGCATTGTTTTGCCAGGCGCTCATATTGGCCGTAGTCCTTTTTTTTGGCTTCTTTTTCCCTATCCTGTTGTTTTATTTCGTTATCTATTTGATCTAACCTTTTACCGCCATTGTTGTCAATGTCCTGCAGGATTCCCAGTTTTTTAGTTTCTAGCTGGTCTTTTTCGACTGCCAGTCTTTTTTGAATTTGGGACGCAATGTCCAACTCTTCAAGTGTGCTGGTTATGGCTTGCTGGAGTAATTGTTTTTTTTGTACGGCGAACCAAGCGGGTATCGCCCCGAGCATGGCCTCGATATTCTCTATTTCTCTGCCTATTGTTCCGTATTCAATCGAAGACTCAGTTAATGGCTTTAATATCTGGTATTGTTCCCTTGCATTGATGACTGCAGAATGTGCTTTATTCAGATCATCGAATCGTTTCAGAAGAGCGGCGATCTGTTCCTTTACGTCGGTCCTTTCCAGCATTTGCTCCCGGACAAAATCAGTCAAGCTGCTCACTGACTTCATAGATACTGTTTGGTAAAAAAGGTCTATGGCCTTGTCACTGTTCATTCCAAAAAGCCGCCTGAAATGTTCGCTGTATTGGCTGAAATTATCGTTGAATAGTTGCAGGCCTTCTGTCTGCCGCAACTTCTTGCGCAAATCGGAGATGTCTGAAAAACCGCTGAAATTACGCGTGATGGAAAGTGGTGATGTGCCGATGATAAGCAGCTTTTCCACTTTTCCATCTTTTCCTATCCAGAAGACCTGCGCCAGGCAAATGTCTTCTCCATATCCATCGTTATGAAAATTGCCGATTATAACGGTATATGTATTGTCATCAGGCCGCAAGTATATTTTTCGGGCAATCTTGGTGATCTCCTCTTTTTCTTTTTTGTATTCCCCTTTTACATAGCTCAAAAGATTCCGCTCCTTTCCTTCCGCCCCCGCCGCCTTATTGAACACTATTTTATTGTGAGGCACGAGCAGGCAGGTTAAAGCATCAACCAGCGTGGATTTACCGGAGCCGATATCTCCGGTTAACAGGGCGTTGTAACCATCAGGCTGAATTTTCCATCGTGCTTTATTAAAAGTGCCCCAATTGAGCACTTCCAGGTATTGTAATCGGAAACCGGCGGTAGCCGGGGCAAAATCCAACTGTATTTCCTCCATAATATTCCATTTATCAGTCCGTTATATTCTTTTCTGCCGCATGACGTTGTATTTTTTGGAGCATTTCGTCGATTACACCGGCATTTACAAAACCTTTAATGATCCGGTGAATCTCGAAGTTGTTGCTGCCATCCTCTAGTTTTCTCAGGAACCCGATGCCAATGACTTTGTTGATGGTAGCTATGATCTTATCCTGCTGTTTTGCCTCGTCTGAAGCGGTAGGAAGGAACATTTTGGTCCGATTGATGATCTCCTGCTGGGTAATAATGGCCCTGACGGTCCCCCCTTGCGTATCCTGCTCAAGCAGGTATTTCCGGAGTACGATACATAACAGGGAGGTGAAGAAATCCAGCTGTCTTTTTTCCACCAGTTTTGGCATTTCCGTTTCTTCTTCCGATTCTTCTTGTCGGAGATAAGCGTAACCTTCGCTTTTGTCAATATACACTTCCAAGCCGATGGCCCAAAAATATTTTTTTATTTCCGGTTCATATCGTAACAGATTTTCCCAGGCATCTTTTTGGTGATTATAAAGGATGCCTTTCAACAAGTTTATCAAGCCGGGGGAATATTCACGGTTCATATCTTATCTGTTAAAAATGACTAAGGGGGCTTTTAGCTGGTAGTGTTTTCGGGTATCGGTATTCACAACATGCAGCTTCTCAGTATGCTCGTTGTTGATATAATGCCTATTGTCACCGGTGGCAATTTGCATATAGCCCAATATCTCTGTGATTCCTTTTGTCGGGCGATAGGCAAGCAGGAGCTCAGAAAGTGAAACTTGTGATTTCGTGCGTAATAGCGTTTTGACATTATTACGTAATTCATTCATATCGACATAAAACTGACCGAACAGCGCATTCGTATCGGCATCGGCCGTTCCTTCCTCGATAATCGTTTCTTCGAAAATAACTTTCGAGGGGGGGCTGAAAAGAGGGCGTTCCATTAAAAAGGTAGGGCGGAATAAGCCGTCTATTTCCAGTAATGCCTCTTGTAGGTCAAGATCGTCTTTAAATTCCAGCAGGAGATTTTCGATGGATTCTATACTTCGGAGGATATGCCGGCTTTCGGAGAGATTTTTCTGTTCGACATACTTCCTTAGTTGCTCTATCAAACCATCGTTGCTCCTGTTGACTTTGTCACCTGCATCCACGAGATTTGTTTTGATCCTGTCGACGATCTGTTCCTGTTTAACCTGTTTGATAACTGGGATAGCGTTTAGCTTTTCGAGAAGATCTTCCAGTTCCTGTTGCATGCTTTCACTCATAAGGAATTCCCAGAAAGCTTTAAAGCTTTTGCCCTGATCTGTATTCCACAGATAATCTTGCTTCTCAAAAATGTTGTCCAGGAGCCTTCCCTTAGCGAGGTTGCTCTTGATGATGGTTTGTCGGGTCTGGGTATCCAGTTCCCTGAAATTCTCTTCGACCTGCCTGAAATCAGCCAATAAACGCCGCGCCGTTTCTTCTGCGAGGAAATAATCTTCTTTCAACTGGGTGTCAGAGGGTTTAGTGTAATTACCCTTTTTAATCTGCTCGATCTCCGCATCTATCTTCTTTCGATCTTCCTGCAATTTTTGTATCCTTTCGTAGGGACCTGCTGTTTTGTTGACTATTTGCTGCAGTAGCGAGAAGAACTGCAGCAGTCGACTATGCGTTCCAACGAACTGTTGCTTGTTCAAGTCATCCAGCCATTTTAAGGCATTTTCAGTTGCCGGCGATAACTCATATACTGGTTCGTCAGCTGTCTCATAATACCGACGCAGATAACCTTGTTGTGCCCATTTTTGCAGATAATCCACTGGAGGCTTATCGTAGTCGGTTATCCCCTGCCGTTCCAAAGAATATAGGAAATCTCCAAGGATTCCGGCCAGGCTGGATTGGGAATAAGCCATCTTATCCTGCTGTTTAAAAGCCAGATGAAAGAAGCTTATTAATAAGGGGAAATGCTCTGCACGTAGGATCTGCAGGGTTTTATCGTTGCGATAGAACGATAATGCTTTTTCATAATTCATTCTTATCTCTTGTTATTTTTTTTTATAAGATTAAAAGCATAGTCCTGATAATTTATTAATTCTTTTCCGGACTTCAATTCTTTCCAGGCCAATTAAACGGGGGCTAGGAAATTATTTTTTGTTCGCTAACGAATTTAGTAATTTTGGGCATTCTTATCATACATATTTCTAAAAGCGTGCGAATGGCATGTTGACTACAAATTAATACATTGTAGATCAATTACCTGTATACGAGTTTACAGTAAATACTTGTAAGATTAGGGTGGTTTGAGCCCCAATAATCAGTTATAGTTATACTATATATTGATATTCAATTAAATAAATTCACAAATATGCAGTAAATTTGTGAAAATTGAAACATGGATCGTTCGGTGTACAGCCAATTACTTGATCAGATTATCCAAAATGGAAAAGGGAACCTGATCTTTCCTGCGGATTTCGTTGGCCTTGGAAGTAATGAGTCCATTCGAAAAGCTTTATCCAAACTACTTAAAGAGAAAATATTGGTCCGGCTGGGGCAGGGTATTTATTTGTTCCCGGAATATGATCCGGAATTAGGAATTTTGTACCCTTCCCCGGAGGAAATCGCCGAGACCATCGCCAAGAAAGACAAAGCCAGAATTATACCTACCGGCGCTTATGCCCTGTATAAATTGAGGTTGTCTGAGCAGGTACCCATGAAGCTAGTGTATCTCACCGATGGCGTACGTCGGACGATAAAAGTGGGAAAAAATACTATAACATTCAGTATCACAACACCCAAAAGAATGGCCGCGCAAGGCAAGATCAGCAGCTTGGTGATCCAGGCTTTGCTGGCACTAGGTAAGAAGCAGGTAGATGAAAGAATCATGAAAAGAATTACGCAAGTATTAGCTAAGGAGGATGTTAACCTATTACGGCACGATGCTGAAATTGCTCCGGCTTGGGTCGCCTCCATTCTTTTTTCAATACTTCAAAAAAAATGAGCCATGATCGAATGGTTGAAACTAACAGATGAACGAAAACGCCAGGTATTGAACCAGGCGAATAATAGAATAGGCTTATTGCCACACTCTATCGAGAAAGACTGGTGGGTGACGCTGGCACTAAAAGCTGTTTTTTTGACGAAATGGAAAGAAAACCTCGTATTCAAAGGAGGGACTTCGCTGAGCAAGGCATGGGGTCTAATTGAACGTTTTTCCGAGGATATCGATCTGGCGATGGACCGAAAGGTATTAGGATTCCCTGACGAATTTGTGAGTAAAGCGCAGGTGGCTAAACTTCGTAAAGAAGCATCCGCCTTTATTGCGACCGAATTCAGACAGGAATTAGAAAATACATTGCTGGCTATGGGAGTACCCGCTGACCAGTTTAAGTTGTCTGTCGAAGAATCGGATGTGGAAGACAAGGACCCGCAAGTCCTTGAACTTGGTTATCATTCAGCCCTGGTGCCTGATGCTTACATTGCGGAGCGGGTATTAATCGAAATCGGCGCTCGTTCTCTGCGGGAGCCCTCCTCAAACAGAGAGATTAAAACTATTTTATACGAGGCATTCCCGGATCAGCCATTTGCCGGAGAGCCCTTTCAGATCCCCACAGTAGATCCCAAACGGACGTTTCTGGAAAAGGCTTTTCTATTGCATGAAGAATTTTCAAAACCGGTTGAAAAAATCCGGCACCATCGGCTTTCAAGGCACTTATACGACCTTGAAAGATTAATGGATACCGAACACGCGTCAGCAGCTATGGAAGATGAGGCATTCTATGCTCTCATTATAGAGCACCGACAGCATTTTAACGCCATTCGTGGATTGGACTATTCTTTACATGGGCCGGAGCATATTATGTTTATTCCACCAGATGAAGTCATTGGGCAATGGGAAGCCGATTATGCGACAATGCGTCGTGTGATGATTTACGGGGTATCGCATGAATTTCCGGACTTGATGAAAAGAGTGCTTGAGCTGCTCAATCGGTTTCGCGCTATGGAGAAATAACCGGTTAAATAATGCACCTGCAGGCAATGGCTGGGAGTGCCGTTCCTTGAGAAATCTTGTACCCCATTTGTACCTCCGGCTAAATAAAGAAATGATTATCAGCGAACTTTATGTTTTGTATCGGCAAATGACCGGGGGCGATTTGCCCGCGGTTGATGCGCGATATATTCTTGGACCTCTGATTATCAGGGGTTTTCTTTTGCCTTTATCTGCCTTCTTCGGCTTTTAGCAGCCATTTTTTTGTTACGAATCTGGGACTACGATGGGATTTGGGGTGATCTTCCCGTTATCACCCTGAAAATTGATACGCTATGATACAGTATGATACGATTTGATACGGTATGATACGGTTTTCCCTGAGTGTTGGCAAATCAGCTGTATTGTTGCCTGAACTCTTGATAGTATTTGGTTCCCGTCTCCTGCCAGGAAAACATAATACGTGCGCGGTATTTCTTTTTTGCCTTAGCCGGGGGTGATTTGGTATATATAAGGATGCCAGATCGATAGTATTCTATTCCATTGTAAAGCACATTTCTAATGCCGTCGGCCTCTAGTCTGATTTTAGAGCATATGAGTTGATTGTTCTTAAAATAAAATGTCTCATAAATATTCTTGTCAACGTTATCGTGGTAGAGAATTCTCAGAATCGTATCTCCAACGGTCAAGGTTTCTTTTGAAAAGCCGCCGATAATCTCTGATTTCACAATCGTATCATTTTTGCCCTTAGTTTCATTGTATATGACTTTGGTTGTCTGGTGCGAGATTGTACCTTCAGCGAGTATTATATCATAATGTGTCGCAAGCGAATCCACTCTGCTTGCATAGAAGTTTACCTCCGCGATATACGAATCAAGAACCTGACCTTTAGCTGATGAAAACAGACAAGTAAGAAGTAATCCAATGCTTAAGGGTTGTATTACTTTGATTTTCATAAGATCACACTGTAAAATGAATGGTGATTTCCCGTTATGGCATCTCTGTATCATATAATTCAAAGATGCGCCATTTTGATGGAATACATAAAATGAAGGTAAATACTTGAAAGCACTTATCTGGTTCTGATTATTAAGCGATTAGTGAATCCCATGAACAGTAATTTGAGAATTATCAAGATTTGTGAGTTTTGTAAGCAGGAGTTTGTTGCCCGGAAGACTACTACGCAGACTTGTTCTGATCCATGCGCCAAGCGATTATACAAGCTGCGCCAACGAGATAAGACAATTGGTCGTGTTAAAGTGTTAATCGTCCTCAAAACTTGATTGAATTTATGCCGATTCTTTGCTTTGCAGTCGTTCCATTACCGATTGTTTATATAGTCGCCCGATGGGAATTTCACATTGTCCTATTTGCACTACCAATGCATTATAACCGGAAATTTTGCTGAGGGAAACAATGTACGATCGGTGCACCCGGATAAACTTGTGATCGGACAAAATATTTTCAATTACACTGATGGCACGTTTTACCAGAAAATGCCTGCCTCCTGTAAGAAAAATCTTTACATAATCTTTCCAGCTTTCGATGTACTCAATTTCATTCACAAAAACTTTTTTCATATCCCTGTCCACTTTCAGGTAAATAAAAGCAGCCGGGTCAGGCGCTTCATTTATTGTGGTTACAGAGACTTCACGGCCCATCATCCGGTTTAATTTTGTGATGGCTTTAAAAAAACGTTCAAAGGAAACAGGCTTAACCAAATAATCCACTGCATCCAATTCAAAACCATCAATTGCATATTCTCTGTAAGCCGTAACAAAGATTACTTTGGGCGGATGGGAAAGATTTTTTAAAAATTCAGTACCGATGATGCGGGGCATTTTAATATCGAGAAAAATAACATCAACTGTTTTGTGCCGCAATACGCCTAATGCTTCAATTGCATTTCTGCACTGGCCCACAATTTCCATGTCATTAAGGGAAGAAATATATTTCACCAGCACTTTCAATGCCGGAGGCTCATCATCTATAAGCAGGCAACGAAGCTTCATGAGGGGATAGTTTGAGCAGTTACAGGAGGGAGATGCGGCATTGTATAAGCTGATATACTACCGCTCAATTTAACCATTAATGAAACTGCAAAGAAATCTCCCTCATCATTTATCTTCAGTTCATATTTTCCAGGGTAAAGAAATTCGAGACGTTTTTTTACATTGTTGATACCAATGCCATTATTGCTGTGCGATATATATTCGTTTTTGCTATTGGCGATCTTGAATTTTAATATATTGTTCTCTACGGATATATCCACTCCCAGCCAGGGTTTTTCAATTTGCTCCGATGCGCCATGCTTAAAAGCATTTTCCAGAAAAGGAAGCATCAACAAGGGTGATATGAAATTGTCCCTGATGTCGCCTTCCACAGTCCATGATATTTCTAATGTATTGCCATAGCGTTCTTTTTCCAGGTCAATATAAGCTTTCATGATCTCCACTTCTTTCTCCAGCTGAACTTCTTCTGCCTTGCAATCATAAAGCATATAGCTAAGCAATGATGAAAGTTTTAAAATAAGTTCCGGTGTTTTAGGTGATCCATCGAGAGAAAAAGAATAAATATTATTAAGCGTATTAAATAAAAAATGCGGATGCACCTGCGCCTTCAGCACTTGCAGCTCGGCCGTTATTTTTTCCTGTTGGGCCCGCAGAAAATCTCTTTGCTTCAATAACCACTGCTTCCCAAGAGATAAAGAAGAGAAACAAGCTGTGGTGGTCATCACGCAAAGGAAACATTGCCATTCATAACCCTCCCCCCGGGGCATATTCATCCGATCTAACAAAGGAGCGGATATATACTTAAGATAATAGACGCTCAGGAACCACCCAACTGCAAGCCAAATAACGAGTGAGCCCAGGAATATCAGGTATTTGCCTTTCAACAGCAGCTTTGGAATCGCAATGGATGAAACAGGATAACTGAAGAATGTGAACGCCGGAATCCAAAGTCCGATGCGAATAAAATTATCAGTGAATGTCGACCAAATCATTGACAAGAAGCAGCTCCATCCCAAAAGCCATAACAGCCAAAACGAGACGTGCCGAAGCACCCCGTATTTCGGGGAAAAAATAAACTCGTTTGTTTTGATCATAATCAGGCTGAAGCTTGCTTTCCCTAATTTAAGCAATTAAACTACATGATCGTTTCACCAGGAAAATAAAAACGACAAACAACATTCAATTGCAGACAAACGACATTTTTTGCTCCTGAAAACCACAAACCTGTTTAAACTGCCTTGTTTCAGCGAAACAAATCTGTTAAGCGATTAGAATTTATTGTAGGCAAAACTGTCCATATTTTGCCTCTGCTTTGAGCTGATCTTCCAATTTTCCTGAACTGCCCGCAAAATCCGCATTCGGTTTTCAGAATAGTACATTTCGCTGCTCATAACACCCGGTTAGCTAATACTAAACACTCAACAATGAAACAAAAAATCGTTTGTGCAATGTTGCTGCTTGCAATTGCATCATTATTTAATTTTTCGTGTCGGAAACAATCAAACCATGACAACGACGATCATCTTCAACAAACCAAAACTTATTCTTCGGATGTTGTAAAAAAATGGCTGAGTGTTCAATTACCTTTGTTGTATTCCCCTGCTGTTTCTTATGGAATTAATGCTGGGAGATACATGGCTTATTGTGGCGTAGCGGTATACGAAGCGGTAGTGCCCGGCATGCCCGCTTATCAAAGTCTCTACGGCCAATTAAACGAAATGCCCCAAATGCCTCAGACGGAACCGGGTAAAACCTATCACTGGCCAACCTGTGCCAATGCCGCTTTGGCTGAAATGACCAGGAAACTTTTTACCTTCACTCCTGCAACGAATGATGCGGTGCAAAAACTTGAAGATGAATTAAATGGGATCTATGCAAAAGAGATCGGCGACACTGCGATCTTTCAACGGTCAAAAGCCTTCGGAAAAGCTGTAGCCGAAAAAGTCTTTAGCTGGTCCACTACGGATCATCCATGGTCTTCCTTGCCAGCCTTAGTCCTGACCAACAACAATCCAGGCCTTTGGTGGCCGGAAAATAATAACCCTACCATTGCCAATGGTCTTGCCTACTGGGGTGATACCCGCACCATGGTTGCCGGCAGCATCGAAAATGTAACCTCTACGCCTTATGTATATAATGATGCAGATGCAGCCTCTCCTTATTACAAGGATTTTAAGGAGGTTTATGACGTCTCGAAAAACCTGACCTATGATCAAAAGCGTCTGGCTAAATATTATGATGACCCGGCCGTGAATGGTTATCCCTCCGGAGCGAGCTATATTCCTGTATTCAAACAAATTCTGGAACAACAAAATCCAGCACTCGATATATCCGCATTTGCTTATGCCAAAACAGGTATCAGCCTGTTTGATGCCACTATTGGTTGCATGAAAGCAAAATTCCATTTCATGCAGGAAAGACCCTTTCAGTTTATTCGCAGGGTGATAGCGCCCTCCAATGACCCGGCTGCCTGGTGGAAGCCTTTTATCTCCACACCGCCCCATCCTGATTTTCCGGCAAACCATGCAACTTTTAGCGGTGCATTTGCTCAGGCACTCACCACCATTTTCGGCGATCATGTGTCTTTCATAAACAGCACTTATAAAGGCCAGATGATTGATTTGGGAAAAGGTCCGGAGGACATGGGTAGCTATTCCTACAATTCTTTTCATGAATTTGCCAGTGCCATTGCGATTTCAAGAGTTTATGGCGGTATTCATACTCGTCATGCGGTGGAAGAAGGCACAAAACAGGGAATAAAGACAGCGCAAAATATTGACAGCAAGGTAAAATTTCGGAGATAATAACAGGAAGACTGATAGAATAATTTCAGGAAGTCTTATGCACCTGGGTGCTAAATATTTGAGGCTGTAAAAAGACCCTGGAACAGTTCCGTTTCCCGTATAAATGGATCTGTATAGTATAAATCAACTTTGACAGCTTCTTGCTGACTTTCTCCCAGGATATATGAACGCCCCATTCCGACGAATCCTGACGTTGGCTTGCTAACGTATTTATAATGCGCACGTAGATAAACATCTAATGCCTCAAAGTCCGGAGAGCCATATGGAGCATCAGTAAATAGATCCAGATCTACAGAGAAACGATGCCCCAACTGAAGGCTCAGCGAAGTCCCACCCACGAGCCGAAAGGGCTCAAAAAGAGATGCGCTCATCAGCAATTCGAGAGATTTTCGTAGAGGCTCGGTTACGGTATTCCAATAAATCATATTAGGCTACAGACGGCTTTATAGATTTTGCAATACGTTTTATCTCATCTTTTCCATAAAACCGGATTATCTCTTTCTTTTCCGACAACGTCCCCCGTTCTAATACTCTTTCAATGACTGCCCTTTTTTGATTCGCCCAGTTAATTTTTTTGATGTCGGTATCCCAAAAAAGTGCAGGACGAAATTGTTTTATATCAGGAATGTCATGGGGCTGTTTCTTTTGCTTTTCCTGTTTTATGTCATAAAACACCTGGAGAGTCATAAAAAACCCTTCTTCTATACCTAAAGATTCTTCTATACGCAATGCAAGAGCATATGGCAGGGTTACAGATCATCCCACCGCCGGCGCTGATGGGGCAATTCCGCCAGGATTATGAAACTATGCTGACAGAGATGATCTATGGGGATCCGCCGGATTTCGATACTTTGATCGATCAACTTAAGGAACTCAATGGGTTGTTGATAAATCATGGGCAGAAAGGAATTCGGTGATTCCATTGCTCATAGAACTTGCTGAGACGAATTACATCTTTTTTTGTATCTTCTCCTCAAACTGCATCCCCCCTCTATGAGAATCGCCAAAAACCTCCTCGCCACCACCACCCTGCTCCTATTGTTCGTCGCCAGCTATATGCGACTGACCGAGACGGTTATCAAGGCCAGATACAGCACCGGGAGAACTGGTGCCACCTGGCACACCGGCTACGACTCGGGCAACAGCGTTTTCTTCTGCGCCATTCTCACCGGCGCGGTATGGTGCCTGGTCTTCTGGATGGACCGCCGGCGGTCCTGATATAGAAATCCCTTCACCCAATCAATAAACCTTCCATGAAAAAAACGCCTTCGCGAAAATGGTCACTGGCCATTTTAATAAGTGTCAGTGTCGCGGTTATTCTTTTTGGCATTTGGTTCCTCACGAGAACCTATGCGATCGCGGCCTATAGCATACCCACTACGTCCATGGAGAAAACCATCCACCTGGGGGGTAAAGTATTGGTGAACAAGCTAAACTATCTCCCGATCTCGAGGGGAGATATCCTCGTATTCCATTTCCCCGAGGGAGACACCGTCATCGACCTGCCGGACTTCCAATCCATGCAGCCCTACTATGACGTGATCCGGGGGGTGGGGCACGGAAACTCCGATGCGGGAAGACGCATCGTGCTGGCTGACCCGGATAACTATCCATTGTCCATCCGCCCGGTGCACAAGCGGGAGGTCTACCTAAAACGCTGCATCGCTATACCGGGCGACACATTCGAGATGCGGGATGAACAGGTCTACATCGACGGGCGCGGACATGCCTGGCCGCCGGAGGCAGAGACTTATTTCCATGTCGTCACCAATGGCCAGCCCCTCGATGAAGAGAGTATGAAGACGAAGTACGACCTGGATATCTCCAGCCAGGAAGAGGTTCGCCCGCTCAACACTACGGGTGAATACTATATGCTGCTTACCTGGAAAGCGCGCGAAAAAATGCTAAACGATGGTTTCGCCCGGCGGATCGACCCGGATATAGATTCGTCGACCGAAGGAGTATTTCCGAATGATGAAGGACATCACTGGACGAGAGATAACTACGGCCCGCTCTGGATCCCGAAAAAGGGCGCGTCGATACAGCTGACGCCGCTGAACTATCCGATCTATGAACGCATCATCCGCACCTATGAAGGTAATGAACTGGAAATGCGCAGCGGCAAGATCTATGTCAATGGTCACGAAGAGAACAGCTACACCTTCAAAATGAATTACTACTGGGTGATCGGCGACAATCTCCATGGGTCCCAGGATTCCCGGTACTGGGGCTTTGTCCCGGAAGACCATCTGATCGGGAAAGCTATGGTGGCCAGGTGACGGGATTCCCGCTGTACGCGGCGCAAATTTTAGTTCAGCGGCTATTCTTTTCCCCTGCTATATATCATCCTTCCATCTGCCGTTCTCAGATCCACGAACTGCACTTCGGATATCCCGTTAGATATAAAACCAAGTCCTGTGATCAGGCCGGCAGATTGGGTATAAACGTTCTCGTAGGTTGCCTTCCCACCGATAGCGATGCTCACCCTTCTATCCCGCACCGTGAATTCCATGTCCTGCCATTCCCGAAGATCGGCGCCCAGTCCTGAAAGATCGTTGGTCCGGCCGTTGAGCTCGTTCTCCCCAAATTGTGCAGTTAATAGGCCGGTGCAACCTTTTAAGGTGCTTTTGAAGTACATGAAATACTTCTGGCAATAGACCTCGCACATCAGCAGGGGACAGGATTCATTGTTCACCGGCTTTATTCTGACCCTGCATTTTAGGGTGAAGTTATCGCTGCTATATTCGATGTCGGAAGGAAACCATGTGTTGCAATAGACATTGTCTTTTTGCAGATCGATGTTACTCGCCAGCAGTTCGCCGGTAGATAGTTTTAACATGCCTGTATCCCGGTGTGTAATATATTTTGGCCGGCTGCCCGGTTTTCTCTCTATCGCATAGAACAGCCAACGGTCTGTAGGGATGCTGACGGGCAGGGTCCTGATGATCTTGTCGCCGGCTATAAGTTTGGCAGTATGATAGCCCGGCTCGTAATAGATATCTGTCAGGGTATAATTATGTTTATAGACTTGTACCCTGCGGTTGCGATCCCAGGATTGCTGGATAAAAAAGCTGTCTGCCGATACCGAGTCCACATTGTATTTGAATATGACCGTATTGGGGATGTCGTTGCCCGTTACTTTTGTGGCGGAAAAATGAGCTTTGTCGATGTTGGCCGGGCCGGGCTTATGAGACATCAGGACGGCGAGGGTTCCCAGGAGGACCAGGAGGAGGACCGCTCCCGCAAGGAGGAAGCGGGGATTTGAGTGACGCTTTGAGCCTGGTCCGGGGCCGCCAGGACTTTGTTTGAGGTCGGCGGAGTTTTGTTGGCTGGAAGGCCTTTGTTCGGCCCCGTCGAGGTTTTGTTTGTCTTCCGGGCGGGCACGCTCCGGGAGAACTTTTGCCTGCGTGAAATCCCTCCAATTCATATAGCCTGCGGACAGGGCGATGGCATCCAGGGTAGCTGTTTGAGGAATGCGGGCAAACTGTCCATTGAGGAGGCGCTTGATGGTTGATAGACTGATCAGGACGCCCGTGTTCGATTCGATGGTATCGCATAACGCGATCATATCTCTTTGTATGAGGTCCCCGGGGTCAGGCAGACCGGCCCGGGTACATAACTCGGACAGGCATATTTTGACCAGTTCATGCTCATTATGTGAATTTGACTGCATTTTTGAACCTGTTTTGGACGGCTTTTGATGGTGAATTCCGATCGCGGCCGGATAGTTTTGATGGTAAATATAAAACACTATGAACAGATTTTTTAAGGCCGTGCTCTTGACGGGGCTTTTCGTTGGAACGACAGATTTGCTTTATGCCTTTACCACAAAATGGATGTCTTCCGGAAAATTTGCCGATTTGATGTTTAAAGGCATCGCTTCCGTGGCTGTAGGACGGGACAATGCCTTTCCGGGTAACGAGTGGATAGCTTTCTTAGGCTTATTCTTTCATTATTTTATCGCCTTTGCATTCACCCTGTTCTTCTTCTGGATCTTTCCCAGAGTTAAGTTCCTCCGTTTTAATAAGTACCTTATCGGCATACTATATGGCATCTTCGTCAATTTGGTGTTTGAGCAGGTGATACTTCCTTTGCTAATGCCTAGATGG
>Ga0307510_10000291_pt1 | contig 46256 bp, 69 predicted proteins | sample 12_EM_MG_FD_207224 | JGI IMG/M metagenome (GOLD analysis project Ga0307510, IMG submission 207224) | Populus trichocarpa ectomycorrhiza microbial communities from riparian zone in the Pacific Northwest, United States - 12_EM | ecosystem: Host-associated > Plants > Roots > Unclassified | place... | reverse complement strand
AAAGCATGGGCATTAAATTTGAGTTTGGATGTAACTTTTTTTTGGCATAATTTTTAAATGTGTTTTTTGGGCTTTTCTAATGAAAATACATCTTTAAAAAAAAATTGTTGTCTTTTGCTGTCCCACACTGTAGGATGAGAGCCCTAGAAGGGCACACAGGAGTTCGAGGACAAGGGGAAGGGGATAGCTTTTGGTACATCGAACAGACAGAGACCCGCGGAGATATTTATACACAAGTCGGTATTCGAAACAAGAACAGAGTGATCAATCGAAGATCCTTCAAACATAGGTTCGAAACATATGGAAGAATCAAGGGAGGGAGTACAATGTCCGCATAGTAGCCTAGTGGATGGGTAGCCCTACAGTATAGTAAGAACACAAGTCAAAAGAAGAAGAAAAAACATCTCATCGCATGAGGGGAGTGAATCATATCGTGCTGAAGCGAGCGCGAGGACCTCCAATAAGGGAACAAACGGCTGTCGGCACGTCATGGTTGTGCTATGTATGTAACAGGCGCCCTCAGGCTGGCTCGGCAACCACCTAGGCAAGATTTTTCAGTATGAAGCCCAAAGGACCAGGAGTTCAGGGAAGTGTGTCGATACTCGCATGGTGGGCGGCGGTATAGTCTTATAGTAAGCGGAGATACAAGTCAACGGGGGAAAAAAGGTGACTGGAACTTGAGAGAAGCATAGCGTATCGCACTGGAATAAGCGCGATGCTGAGGAAATAGTGGAAGGGTCGTCGTAATGCTTCTGGACAAGGGAACGAGAGACCAGGAGACGGAGAAGGTGGTGACTATGGATTCTGTGACATGAGCATAGTTGTGTTTCAGTATGACCTAGAGGGTATTCAAATGCGATTCGTGGGCGGCCATAACAGGATTTCTCAATTTCCTGCGGGTGTGGGTCCGGGCCCCGGTGTGGGTGGAGCAGGTGCGGAGAAAAAATCTCTGAACATCCGGCGTAATTTACCAACTATTTCGCCACTGCCTTCAGTAGTGTCCTGCTCTATCCGCCCAATGAGGGAAGACAGCTGATCCTGGAATTCAGTCCTATCAAAGGGGCTCTGAATTCCTGCGTCCATGAGAATTGCGAGTGTTTCGGTGAAAGAAGTAGCATGCTCCATCGGAAGGTCACCCTCCTGATCTGAAAGGAGACCGTAAACGAAGGCCTTAAGGTTCATACGGTCCCGCGTGGTAGGATCCGAGTTGAATATCGTGCTTGGTTCTTCCTTAATGACGACTTGCAGCCAACCGAGCTCGGGCCCTTGGAGATGCAATCTGTTCAGGAGACATCTCGCGAGCAACGCGCAAATAGAGCGAGAAGCGATGCGGATTCCAACGTCATTATCGGCCCACATTGCCTGCATCAGGCGCATATTTGCACAGTTGCTCCGCACGAAATCAACGACATCGTCTTCGAATATCTGATTGACAGATGCGTGGGCGATGCGGTGAATAGCATGCAGACACACGAGCAGACGGGTCTTGCGTTCCTTCTCGTCCAGTCCAATTGCGAGTGTGCCTGGTTCACAGCTCCGTAGGAGAGACAGGAGACGTTCACGGAAAACTTGTTTACTGGACCAGATGGGGCCGACCATGAGCTGGACGACCGTCTCTTTGGGAATGCATTCCAAGATGTCCTGAGATTTTCTTTCTTCAGCCAATGCAGGAAGTTGGAGCCACCAGGTGAGCGCCTTGACGTCTAGACTGTTTGAGGTGTCTAGTGCCTCTTGGAGAATGGTTTTCCAGAAGCCGTCCTTGAGACGCGTCTTATGTTTCTTGACAGCAACTTCGAAGAACATCAACAGCGGAACGAGTCTACGGCGACGAACTTCGCCTAGATTGTACGGCACAAACCAGCTATGAAGTTTGGTGAAGAGGGAACGAAAGCAGAAGGCGCCTAAGAAGAGTGAAGTGTGCGATATATACCACCATATGTTTGACATCGGGGTACGATATGGGCAGTTATGTTCGATGGAAGGAAGGATGGTCAACACGAAGTACGCCGCGACAAAGATGCCGACAGATGCGGAGACAACGTTGGCCACCGCCTTGTTGATGGAATAAAAGTGTATCACGAGGCCGGCAAAAAACAAGAATACTGAAAAGTGAAGGAGGGTATGGGCCGTCTCAATTGCAATGTGCATATTGTACTTCCGAGTGCCGAAGGACAAAAATGAGCGGACGCGCGCACGGTGATTCGGATCGCTTGGGATTTGAGGCATTTGGACATATCTGCGTGCCCATTGTTGGGCCAATGTCGCAAACAGGGCCGATGTCAGACTGATTATAAGGCTCATCATCCACATGCAATTGACCCAGATTATGGCTGCACCGGGGGAAAATGATTGGCCAGCCTGCGGTGGGGTGCAGGTGCCTGTCGTGGAGTTGGGAAGCTGTTGGGAAATTTGGCAAAGAAGGGCTACTGTCTGATCGCCGCCATCGGGTGACAACTTTTTGTAAAATTCGATGATAAATGCGCCAACTGTCGCGGAGAAAAGACCAGTCTTCCAGTACCAGCTTGTCATCATGATGAACAGCGGGGCCGGTAGAGTAGGACGTACAAACACAATGATACCGTCTGAATCGCCTTTCCAGTCCTCGGCGTCACGGCCATCGTACTTTTCCGCTTCCGTCATGAATACCGTCCACATCTTCTTCCCTGACTTGTTCTGGGCTGTGGCCGGGGTCATTTGGGGAGCAATGTCTGCTGTTCCCAGACGTACCTTCATATTGTGCAGGGCCTCCCTCAGCGGGTTGAAATAGTTCGTTGAGGTGAGCAAACGACACAGGAGTTCCCATTTGATTTTTCTGAACCAATATTACTCGAGTGACGAGGAGACGAGTACGTGGTATGTCACAGTACTGCGAGAAGTAGCACTAGGGTTACACCGCCACGTTCATTTGCCTAAAAGGTTCCAGGTTGATTACACATACGTGTAAGCGCCCGCGAGCTGCTAAGGTACGAACCCACTGGCAGCTAATATCATGGGTTTGCATGTGGTTTGTGTTAGTGGTATGTATCCCACTCGTTCCCGTAGTGACACGGCAGATGTTTATTATCGACTACAGCCCAGGATACCGTGACATCCTCTTTGGACAATCATAGATCTTTCGGGTTCAAGCGTTTGAGGTAAGCATTCCACCCTGCTTCCTTGTACCTCTCCGCCTGCCTCTGGACCTCACAGATATCCATGTTTCCAGGATTACCATAAATGCCCCTTCCAACGATAATAATGTCACATCCACATCCCAACACAGCCACCTCGGGGGTACGATATTGTTGACCCAGACCATCACCCGCAACGTCCAATCCTATGCCGGGTGTCAGGACCAGAAAGTCTTCAGTATCATCCTGCTTTTCTCCCTCCCAAAGACCAACGCCTTCCATGCGGCGCTGTGCTATGAACCCGATGACGAAGTCGCGCGCGTTGCGTGCCATTCGAACCGCGTCCTCTGTATAGGCATCGCGCGCCAGAGCACCTGCTGTTGACATCTCGGCGAGGAGAAGGAGGCCGCGACGCAGAGGGAGGCCTACAGTGGCCAACCCCTTGACAATAGATGGACCTGGTACAGGGTGTGCATTGGTGATATGCGACCATGTTGCGATTTTGTGCACTCCTGAGGAGTATTGCAGAGCGACGGTATTGCCTTGAAAAGGCACGAAATCAGTCCACAACTAAATATCAACATAAACTGAGGCGTTCGAAATTTTTACCGATATCTGCGAACTTGCGATCCTCAAATATCAGAAAGTCGTGTTTGGCACTGAGTTCTTGTAGACGACGAATCAATGAAAACTCGAAGTCCTCGATGATATCGATATGGGTCTAGCTTCGAAATCGTCAGGATATTTATTATAAACGACATCAGCGTGCATCAGCAAGGACTTGCCTTGATGAGACAAACATATGGACCAACAGCATCGATGATAGCCAGAAAGTCTTTAGATGATGGCACATCAACACTGACACACAAGTTCGATTTCTTTCTCTCGACTGTTTCTAGGAGCTCCTTCGCGGCTGGATTTACTTGTTTTTTTGCGCGGTTGGCGTAGGTGTTGAGATAAGCCGCCATGTGTCACTCGCAGCGATTGACATTGGGAGTTTTGGGACAGCGGCCCGGTCGGAACCTCAGGCCTCAGGCCTTGCTTTGACATCAACTCAAATGCAATCAACTTCACCCCGCCCTCGTGGCGATAGGCCCTCGGACAACACATCGGAGGCACCGCCGTTGAAGAAGTTGAAATTGGGTGATACTACAGAGGAGCTGAATACCCAAGGTCCCGCGTCTGCTTTCTCTGCAACTTTACCCGACCTCCCCCCAGACTCTGCTAACACTACAACCAATGAGACCATCCTGCCTCCGAGCCATTCTCTACTTGGAACGGCGCCTCCTCTACAGGATGAGAGTGGTGCGATCATCCGCCTTATGGAGACTGACGTGGGCATCTCGGAATATATTGCAAAAGGTGTCCCAAAAATAAGTGGTATCATCAAACAGAGGTGCGCTCTCCGTTTTGTGCCCAAAGATGGACATTGATTGTTCGAAGGTTCACCGACTTTTTAGTCTATGAAGTTGACCAGGATAGTAACGTCATCCACATCAAATCTCTCGGAATGCCCCAACCTCCTACAAAGAAAGCAAAGGACATAGGAGAGCCAGTATCCGAGGACAAGGCGGACGTTACTTCAGAGGAGCCTTCTGTCATTCAAGGAAGTACAGAGGCGGAGCTTGCATCCGCTGAGGCTATCGACAAGAAAGATGGAGACGGTTCTAACCAAACATCCTCCACCGCGCCATGGCCTGACCTTTTCTCGACTCGCCTTGCCCCGTTCTTGTCAGCGGAGAAGATAGAAGAGATCAGACAGATGTTCCTTGAAGGTCCCGAACCTCCTTTTGTGAGTGACGCAGGTTGGTCTGGGCGATTGGCTGTCAAGGCCGATGAAAGCGGTGGTTCCGGTTCGATGGATATCGAGGAGAACGTAGAGACGAGAATCGATGATAAAGGGAAGAAAGGAAGTAACAAAAGGGGAAGAGATCGGGGCGGGAGGGGAGGACGTGGCGGAAAGCCAGTTCGCGGAGATCATCGCAAAGTAATATCTGAGGTACGCGTGCTCTCCCCAGCTCATGCCATTGTCTTACAAACTTCCCGCACCTCAGCCGATTGTTTCGAAGCAAACACGCACCAACTTCCACCAAACAATCCGAGAATTATTCGGAGGAAAATTGGACAGCGAGACTGACATGAACGAGTCTGCGAGCACTGATGATGGTTCGCGAATCGTCATCCGCTGGGCTAGGAGAGGGAATGGAGGTGGAGGCAGAAGAGGCGGTTAACAGACCTCATTTCCATGTTGAGTGGCACTAACGCGAGCATCCACAGGAGGGGGTCGAACGGAGCGCGTTCCACGAGGGACTTACCCCCCATACATTCACTTCACACTCCAAAAGACGAACCGAGACACACAGGATGCATTGCAACATCTTGCTCGTTCTCTGCACGTTCCGGCTAAGGACCTTTCTACAGCCGGCACGAAGGATAAGCGTGGGGTGACGATTCAGCGCGTATCCCTATGGCGTGGTGCAAAGACAGCAGAGGATATCTGGAAACTTGCTAATGGTGTCCCTACGCGGCACAGCGCTGACGACGCAATTCGCGAAAGAGGAGAGCGCGGTGTCAGGGTAGCGGATCTCACGTATCGAAAAGCCAGGCTAGAGCTTGGAATGCTGAAAGGAAACGCGTTTGTGATCACTCTCAGGTAGGTATTTCGCCTGCTTTGATGGTATCTTCATACTGATTACCTGCAGAAACGTAGAAGTCAACTCCATCAAGACGCTCGACCAGGCCATGAACTCTATCAAAGAGCATGGATTCATTAACTATTACGGTAATTGGTCCTTTGGAATCGCGACGGGGATGCCCTTCCAATAACCCATTTCAGGTATGCAGCGTTTCGGCACGGCTGCCATCCCTACGCATTCGATTGGGCTCGCATTGCTCAAGTCTGATTGGCATCTCGCTGTTTCATTAATTCTTCGACCTCGCCCTGGTGAGCATCCAGATGTGCTCGCGGGCCGACGCGCGTGGCTCGACGACGGCGACCTTGACAGAGCTCTTGAGCTCCTCCCTCGGAGGGTGGTAGCAGAGCGCTGCATTCTCGAAAGCTACAAGAAACAACATGGGGAAACACGCAATGCCCTCGGTGCCTTGTCAACGGTGAGTTTAGTGACTACCGCGGTTACTTGAGAACTCAGTTAAACTACTGTCATGCCGACAGATCCCGAGGAACCTAAGGTTGATGTATGTTCACGCGTACCAGTCATATGTGTGGAATGCGATCGTTTCGGAACGAATCAAGACTTGGGGCGCGAACAAACCGGTTCCCGGCGACCTTGTTTTGGAACCAGGGACAGCGGAACAGGCCGTGGTCAGGAACGACATGGACGTCGAGGTTGGCGAGGCGAATACGCAATCCGACGCGGATGTAGGTCAGTAGTCATTTCAGCGGGTTTGTTTGTCTTCTCATACCCGCTATTCCAGATGAGCCCGTTTCGGGTCGCAAAAGTATAAAACCGTGGCAGCCGCCACGCGTGAGAACTCTCACGGAAGAGGATGTTGACAAGTACTCGATATTTGATGTTGTCATGCCGTTACCGGGAAACGATGTCGCTTTTCCGGGGGGAGAGTTGGGCAAGAAATACAGGGAGTATCTCCTCAGAGATGGGCTCGATCCCGAGAATTTCCAACGGCGACAAAAGTGAGTCTAGTTACGTTTTTGGTGAGACGGATTTTTCACGCGTCATGTAGGGAATATATGCTCGGTGGCTCATACCGTAACATCCTGCATCTGCCAAAGGAGCTATCGTGGTCCGTGCTACGATACACCGATCCAGATGTCCCGCTGGCGCAGTCAGACGAAGATCAACTATTAGGCAACGACCCTCCTGCACCTGATCCCAAGGGCAAATTTCTCGCGCTTCAGATCCGGCTCATCCTAGGAACTGCCGCGTATGCGACGATGGCATTACGGGAGGTCACAAAGACAGACACAAGCTCGCATTTCCAAAGTGGATTGACGTTGGCCTCGGAGGATCAACGATTCAAAGGTGTAGATGGCGACGACCAGCCAACTACGGGGGTTGAAACGTAGGATAGATGTATCATATCGTTTATGGAGGTGTCGAAGAATGCTTTTGTGTTAAGCCAGTGGATTGCGCCAGTGTGTATGCGAGTGTGAATTGGCACCCATAAGCGCCCGAGCCAACTTGAAACATGTACCAGCCGGCGTGAACATGTGCACGTATCAATCTCAACTACCACACCATACACACTACATCGAACGTTGCTTGGACCATGAGCAAGGTCGAAAACATTGTGTTTCTGTCCCTGGTTTTGGACCTTTTTGGTAATTTGCTTTGATACTTCCCCGTCTTGCCGAGTCCCGACGCGACCACGTAGCATTCACCATCCCGCTCCCATTATTTCCACGCCTCATTGAGTGGTACACACAGGTACGCCAGGCCTTGCCACTCCGCTGAGACCTGCGTAACGCGTTTCTCACACGCATAAACCCAAAATTTTAGAGGGAATCGTCGAATCCTCATGGCTTTTTGTCCAGAACGTTATGGGTGGTGTCTACGATCCGCGGGCGGTTTTACAACGCATCTCACAACTCGCAAAGATGGGATATCGTCCTTCTTGGTGCGCATATTCGCGTCGCAGTTCTGTCTCTCTCAAGCGCGAGCTTACACGATTGTTGCCAAGGTGGTCTCATGGGCTCCGTATTCTCGTGAGCAGAACGAACGCCGTGTTGGGCTGACATTTGTCTTGTCTCACTCACTTGCTCCGTCAGAACACTCCAGTTCCTTGTATCCCCGCACATCGGATCTCTATCTGACAAGTATGGTCGCAAGAAAATCCTTCTGATCACTATGATCGGCAACATACTCTCAGCCCTGGTGTGCGTGGTCCACACGTGTTCGCTAGCTGCAAACTGATTCCGGTTATCCTTATAGCTGGATAAAAAGTACGACCTTCGCGTCCTACATGCTTTCGCGTGTCATTGGGGGGCTAAGCGAGGGCAATGTCCAGTTGGCAATGTACGTCATCCTTTAAGTACATCGTGATCTGCAGGGTGTCGATGGCTGACTCGTGTGTGTGGGACAAAAAAAAACAAGCGCGATCCTCTCTGACATCACCACCCCCGCCAACCGCGCAAAGGCCCTCGCCCATGTGGGTATCGCCTTCGCAATATGCTTCTGCATCGGGCCGCCCATTGGCGCGTACTTTGCCTCCCAACCCGTACCACTCGGGCAGACTCTGCTCGGCGCCCAGCTCAACGTTTATGCCGCCCCTGCGATTCTCACGCTGGTCCTGCTCGTGGCGGAGACGGCTTTTCTCGCGATCGCGTTGCCAGAAACGCGTGGAAAGAGTCTCCGCGTACAAAGCTCGGATAAGAGAGCCGGCGACGGACGTTCGTCAAACCGCCTTGGGCGGAATGATGGGAAGGGTAGCAGTGATAAGCACGTGAAGCAAGGTGGTGAAGCGCCCGCTCGTCCCGCTGAGCAACGCATCAGGATACTCAAGTCTCTCCGCGTATTCCATTTCCTCTTCCTTTGTGTCTTTTCCGGTGTCGAGTTCACCCTCACGTTCCTGACCTTTGACCGTACGTAAACCTCTTTTACCCCGTTGTGCATCATTCGCTTGACAGCTAATCCTTTCCTGGTGCCCCTCAGTGTTCGATTGGAACAACACACAGAATGGCAAGTTGATCGGGAGCATCGGCATCGTCTCCGCAGCCCTGCAGGGCGGCTACGTGCGACGTGCTCTCTCCCGCGTCGGGGAGCTCAAGATGGCCAGGCGCGGCACGTCCAGCTGCGCCATCGGCCTCCTCTTGCTCGCCCTCGTCCCGCACTTCACGCTTTCCCGCCCCGGCTTGGCGTTCCGACTTTTGCAGGCAGCCGCGGTCTGCATGGCGTTCACTTCCGCGACGGTCGTCAACTCCCTGACTGCGCACGCGTCACTGCAATGCGACGAGGAGCCGGACTTTACTGCTGCGGAGGGCGGTGACGAAAGGCCAGTCGAGACCACCTTCGCCCGACGCCCCGAACTTGCAAAGGGCCAGGCTCTTGGGCGATTCAGGTCATCTGGACAGCTCGGGCGGGCGATTGGACCGCTTTTAGGTAATCGTGCTTACTCTTTTTTTTTGGTGCCGTACCGTACTGACTTTGGGACGCAGCGTGTGTATCTTACTGGACCTTTGGGCCCTCTTTCACATATACGGTCAGTGCTGTTGCTATGACCAGTCTCTCTCTCCACATGCGAAGAGTCGCGCGTCGAACAGCTTTGAAGACGGCTTGACTGTTAGAACGCCAGCTGGTTATATCGCACATCAGGTCCACAACTTATTATGGGTGGTGACTTCGTCTATTTTTATCCCCTAAATAATTCTACCACAAACCCCCTCGAGATGTATCTAGAATTTGTCTGAATAAGACTGAGACTGATAATGTAGAATGAACAGCAAAAGACGATCCTGTCCGTCGATGCGGAGATATTGAACAACATTAACCACGTATAGCAACATGAATAAATCAAAAAATGGTATGCCTCGTGCTGCGGAAACACGAGGGGTTTGGGCGTGTATCAATTATTACGAAATTATGACGTCGAATGTCGGAGGGAAATAGTTGGTTAAATGGAGCATGCGCAGCAGCGATCCATCACGAGACGGCTGAGTTATGACAGCCTGGAGTTGGCGGTCGAGTGCGGTCGCCGTGTACCGGTCGCATCGACACTACAACTTGGTGAGCGGAAGGGCGTTCCCGTTCCAACTACGTCATCATATAGAGGGGGTGTAGAGACCGCCGATCGCCCCGTCGACGATCCCTCACTTGGGGGGTAGAGGCTCGCCTCGTGGAGAGATGGAGGTGTATGTTTATCAGCCTGATATAATGCACGCTGCGACAGCGATCGCGGAGTGAGTGGAGGCTGGGTTGGTGTCTCGTCCCCGGCAAGTGCAACACCACCGGCTGATGTGCTGAAAGCAGGGAGGAAAAACATCACACCCCGACGTCTGCTACGAGATCGACGTGGCGAGGCGATTTGTGAAGAGCCAAAAAGCGATGACACATGACGGCCTACGCGTCGTATAGCCCCGATCGCAGGATGCGTCGTATCCCCGTAATCCATCGATATGTCCGACAAGGGCGATGAGGGTTGACCGTCCAGGGAGAGCGGAAGAAGTTGGACGTCATCCCCGTCAATGCTGGAAGTGTCGTCTAGTAATGGATCCGAATGACGAGTTGACAGCCCCGAGGATGGGGACACTCGACCGGGAAGGGAGATCCAGCCCAGGTCCAGGTGCCAACGCCCGTTGCGCTCGACCCAACGAGGTAGTAGGACGTCGTAACCGCCAACACTTCCAAGACCGTAATGCCGTTGCTTGGTACTGCTGTATCCGAGCCTGATCAGGCTTACTATCAAGACGACGAGACCAACCCAGAGTAAGGCCTTGCCCCACTTGCCCAGGAAACCGATGAAAGCAGCGTCATCCGAATGCCAGCTGCTACCATAGAAATGGGAGAAGAAGGAATGGGGGGCCTCTTCCGGCTTAACATTCTTTCCATAAAGCGACTTGGGAAGAACGCGGACTTCGCCACCGGGTTGTGCTGGAGTAAAGGGATGGGAAGATGTGTAGAGACCGTACTGCGCAGAGAGAAACATGGGGCCGGTGGAAAACATGACAGTGGGATAGTTGAGAATCCAATTGTGGTCAAAGGTAATCAAGTTGTGAATAGTCTGGGCCATGAAAGGGTGTTCCTTTTCCGCAAACATGAGATCGTTAGAGACGCCGACGGGTATGGTACGAGGGAGGATGACGGGAAAGATGAGAAGGGGGTCCAAGCGACGAAGACAACCAATGTCGAGGTCCATATAAATCCCGCCGTAGTGGTGAAGGACGAAGTAGCGGATGGCATCCGCCCGTTGGATTGCATAGGAGTAAGAATCGAACGTGTCGAGGAACCAGTGGTAATTTTTTGCAATAAACTCGCGGGAACTGGCGTCTGTCCATAGCATATATTCACTGCAATGTGAGAGATAATCAGAGACCATGTAACCAAGTAGTTGGAAAGGGAAGAACGAACTAGTCTGGCATCAAAGCGCGACATTCCTCGGAAACGGCTTGCCACCTATCCGGAAGAGTTTCTGACTTCCAGGTCTGGTGTATAATTCTGGGGATGCGTTCAGGCCTACGATGGTGAGAAGAGTTTTGGTTGTTGGGAGCAGAGACGTCATCGAGCTCCTTCTCTGTGATATAGGCAAGTTCGGGTATGGATAGATAGTATGAGACAGAGGAGAGGACGAGGACAGTGCCAAGTAAGATTAAAGCGAGGATGAAGAGTAGGACATGAACCGTCCTTCTCCTGATGGCCATCGTGAGGGTCAGATGGTTTGGGATGGCCGCGGGCGAAAGGGAAAGGGAACGGTCTTATTATATAATCCGATTCACATCCCAGTTGGCTTCATCCGCAGTAAGAAAGTTTCCCGTGCGAACCGTTTGAGCTCCTCCGCCGACTCTCGCAATTCGTCATCTTCCCATCTTGTCCCGATCAACTCCAGTCCAAGTACGCAGCTTTCCCAATCACCCCGAGTCCAATCCTGTCCCTTCCGCCCTCCCCGCTTATCTGGGTACATCAGGAAGTTGGCCAACTTGTCCAGTTCAGTCTGACTGGCCCGCAGCCCCTCCTTCCTCCCGAGGTACTGCACGCACTCCCGTGGCGTCCATTCTGCGAATCCAATTTTCGCCCAGCTCGGAGCATGTTGGGACACCTGACCCTGTGGCCCGTGCCAGGGCACCTCCAGTCCTCCGACCCGATCGATGACCCCCGATAACAAGTGCGAAAAGTGTTCCACGACCTCGAGATGGAGCACATCTAACGGATGGCTCGGTCTCGTCGGTTCTTCGTCCACTTCCATCGCATCCGAGCTTGTAGGCGCTACGGCCCTACCCGACTTGGTCGTGCTGTTCGAGTCCGTCTGAACTGTTCGTCGTTGGGATTTGGATGTCTGCCCGTCAAAGTTACTCAAATGCACCATCGGCACATCGGCAAACAGTGCCGTGACGATTGCACGGCTCGTCCAGCCGCTCGTTGGAGTGAGCGTCCCGATCCCTATCGCTCCCCGCTAATGTATAAATACCTCGTTCTCGCGGATAGGTATCAAAAATGCCCCACCTACGCTTTCCGCTTTGACGCACAGATTCTTGTCGCCACTACAAAGCGCCACATGCCTGACCACTCCGCCCCGCTGCGGGCGTCTCGTGAAATACAGGCAGCAGTCTAAAATTAGATCGTCGTTCAACTCTGACCCTACTACCTATCAACACAATACAATACCACCAGTCAGTTGACCGCGCCTTATTCACACGACAAGTATGGACGCTTGCCTCAGATTCCCCTACATCTTTTACGTTCCATTTTCCTGATCTCTTGCATGTTTCTTCATGTGTTTGTCCTTTTACGAAGCGCCGCTCTTTCACTCTCTCAAGTAACCACGTCGAGGCCAAGCGCGCTGCCCACGCCACTTTATCATTCCGCGTTTTCTGTCTGTACGAGATCCCCTATTAGTGGTACGGTACCAGTACATTCACGTCTGAATATACGCACCTGTCAAGTTCACTGATGACGATCCCGGGTATGATGATTTGTAATGTGAAGGGCAGGTGGTGTTCAATGTCGATGACAAACTGCTGTAGTGCGTCGAGCTGGTGAAGAAGCACGTTTGTATCCACGACCAGATGGAAAATCTCCTCTACCGCCGAGGCCTGTAGCCACACCATCATTCATATGTCAGCGCAACGGTGTTTGGGAAAAGCAACTTGCCTGCATCTCAACATCCTGATTAATGACTTCATCGATGCGGCGCAGAGTGGCATCCGTCAACTCGTCTGCGTCTAACATAGGTAGCGGTCACTCGCCAGTGGTATGAACGTAAGACAGATCCTTACCCCTAGCTAGTTCCCCTTTGGAGTTCCGGTGTTGTTGAATAGAGAAAGAGAAATTCATTGGCGATGGGCCAGTGGCAGCTGAGATAATCAGTTAGGCAGCATTCCCTTACTGGTGCACCATAGTAAACACCTCGCTTTTGGTCCCGTCTGACTATCGCTCGTTGTCCCCTTCCACTAGGCACGTGGCAAACTCGTCGAAGTTTTGATTTCGGCGCAACCAGTCGGACCTGTGATAGTGGCCAGATTCGGCCTACGTTCCGACTCGGCCACATGAAGGCAGGGCATCCCCTCAGACCAAGTGAACCAACGTGTCTGTCCCAGCTGGCAACCTGCATGTCACCTGGGACATTGACCAATTTCGGCGCCCCTCAGGGCCTACTTAGTATTGTACGTGAAAGACTTGGGGCAGAGCACTCGGTAGTATTTCACCAGCCAAGATCGCGCAAGAGTATAGATGAATTTATGGTATTGTGTGCAGTATACAGTATACATATGCCAGATAATGATGAATAAGAACCAATGCGCGAACGAATGCAACAGAATCACGCGGAAGCCAATATAACTTTCTTCAGTGGCGGCTCGCCATCAGGTCGGCCATCAACACTGTCAGCCTCAACCTTACGCTTGACACCAACCTTCGAATTAGGAGATGGCAACTCAGCCTTGGTTAATCGCGGGGGGGTAGCGCGTAATGATGGTGCATCGGGCGTCCCCGAGCGGCTGCCTGTGAACCCCTGACGCAAACGGGCTGTGAGTGAGCCACTCGTCGCCAGAGCCTCCGCATGACATGTTGCATGATATATCTGCGAAGAGAGTATCAATGCCTCCGTTCGCATCACCTCTAGAATGAACATACCTTATCATCAATCTTAAGTGCATTCTTCCATATCCACTCCTCGTCATCCTCGTTGAATTCAGACTTAAATACCTCTTTACAGATAGGACATGTGACGTGTTTTGCCTCATCGCCAGGTGGTACAACAACAAATCGTGCGCGAAGTTCAGCATCACGCTTGGCACTCTCTGCACTCGCAATAGCCTTGGCATTTGACAAACGCGACGAGGGACCTGGGTCTTTGTCACCGCTACTATAAGGCAAATCACGGATCCAGTCCTGCACAAAACACTGTCAAACACAATCCGTACGATGTTGTAAATCTTGTGTTGCTCACCTCAGTACCAAGGAACCAACTACGACTATGTCCACGACCTACACTCTGCGAAGCCTTACGATTCTGCCGGAAATGCATGTCGAGGTGCTCTTGCATGGCCTTCTTGCCCTGTGCCGTGTCGGAGAATCGGAGACCACACTGCTTACACTGTATAGGCATGCGATCGTAGAGAAAATGTACTATGTTCGGACGGTGCCTGTGGAATAGCTGAGCCTGGTATCGCGCACAAAATCGAAGAGTAACATACCTGCTAACATCTGCACTTGAAAATCTCACATCCTCGGCCAAGATAGCCTTCCTATACGTACGCGCATCCTCCAGCTTGGATTCACTGGGCCTTTGACTATCACCGACCTGAGTTTGGGTATCGTCTTGTACATATGCTGTAGCGCCGGCACCGGTAGGCGTCGAAGTAGCAGGTACTACCCCTGCCTTGACAAGCGCTTCAAATAGACCAGAGATATTTTGGATAGCGGGAGGGGCTGTGCTTGTAACGACAGGGTTTACGGCAGCTGGCCCCGAGGTGTCTGAAGTCTGGAATTGCTGCGCAGAACTTGGGTATGTCGGAGCGTGAGACTGTGGGTACCGAGGTGGAAGCAGTGAGGTACCAGCCGGTGCAACAATCTGCTGGTACGTAAACGAAGATGGGTACGACGGTGCAGAGTTGTACTTGGAAGGTGGTACAGTAGGTGGGGGAACGGGATTTGAGGGAGATTGCCGAACAAGTGTACGTAGTTGATTGAGAATCTGGGCCAACTCATCCTGGGACACACCGGCTTCAACGAGTTTTCGTAGCTGTGCTGTTGTGAGTCAAAGTAAACGAGGGCCTCATGCCAAGACATACCTGTGACAAAATACTGAGGTGATTCTGTGCGACAGTGTCGTATGGATTGCTTTGAAGACTCCGTTCTTTTTGGCGGAGAGTGAACTCCAACTCACTAAGGACTTGAGATTTCGAGACAAATGCATTGGCAGAATGAGATGGCTACGATTTCATACGACGGTCATTAAACATACGGAGACGAAAGTAAAAGTCCTTACACCATGTGCGGGATTCGATGGCCATATCCCTCGTTCTATCGCAACCTGAGGGCCCACCCCAAACAATTCTCGTCCGTTGGGGGCACCAGTTCGCCATGTCAGAAGCATTTCCTCCATCTTGCCACGGGTTTGCTGGTCAACCTGCTGATAAGTTTCCAGAAAAAGAGGAACCACGATCGACGCAAAAAGACCAGCATAAGGGTCGAAGACATTTTTCGATAACGCATCGATGAGATAGAACGCCGGAAGCTTGATCTCCGGAGGAACCTAAAAAGGAATGAGGGAATGAGTCAGCAACCGGTGCAAACAGGTGTCAAGGAGACTGGTGCGCCCACTCGTCGCACGCAGCAGTAGGGAGCGACAACAGCCAACACATTTCTTTTTTTCTGTACTCTTATCGTTCGTAATGTAGTGTGACTACACAAGTACAAGAGCACAAGCAACAAAGCGGTTTTTTCGACGAGATGGCTACTCCATCCTCTAACCCACCACTCGAAGGGATGCACTCCTGGATGGAGTAAAACAGTAAAATGATAGCAAACCACTCACCCTGCGGATGTGAGCCTCAATGCACTGCGTAACGACGTCTCCCCACCTAGAGAAGTCATGTGCATACATTGATAATCCTTGAATAATCAGCCGTGAGTTGTCTGTCAGCCCTGCTAGCCTAGCAGTATAATCGCTACGAAATGATGTGGGATCAACGGGATAAGTGGGGGGTGACGGTAATGCATATGAAGGTGGCTGGGGAGGATAGGCATGTGGAAACGGAGGCTGTGTATAAGCCTGCTGCTGAGGATATATTGACATCTTGCGGTAATAACTCAAACGCTCGAGTGGACGCCTGGGTAGATGACCTTACTGGTGATCGAAAAGGGCACTGCGAAGAAGGTTTACGAATATGCCGCGCAAATCGAGTTGTTCTGTCTGGCAGAAACGCACAGCTCACGACACCTCCTGCGATGATGATGATGGTGGTTGGAAAGAAGCAAGTGAGAGAATCGTGGCGTCCGAGGTAGTTGAATCAAACCCAGTTTAAACCCCGACAAACGAACCTAATTTACGCCACAGTCAGTCAACTAGCGAAGTCATATTGACCAGAAGCTTTATCGTTGGTGTGGACGACTCCAGGACTTGTTATCTCCAAGGTGGGTGTCCCATTCTCTTGTCAAGAACCCCACCTGGTTCTATGTTTTTCTCCTGGCCTGAAATTATGGGGGTGCTATGATCGCCGTTCGATGGATGTGCCACTCACAAACGTGATACCGCTGGCTATCATCGCTAACACCTGTATCGGGTAGATGCGTGATATCCTCAAAACCGAAGAACTGGAGATACCTGATGGTGTAACAGTCTCCGTCAAGTCGCGAGTCATCGTAGTCACTGGGCCCCGCGGAACTCTTACGAAGAATGTTCGCCATGTGAACATGGACATTCGTCTACTCAAGGGCAAGACCAACCAGGTCACTCTCGCTGTTTGGCAGGGCAACCGGAAACATGTTGCTTGTCTTCGGACAGTCAAATCGCTCATTTCAAACATGGTTACAGGCGTGACAAAGGTTTGGGCCATTTTCCTGTGTGGCACTACGATAGCTCAAGTTTTCGGGAAGGGCTTCCTATATAAAATGCGTGCTGTCTACGCGCACTTTCCCATCAACTGCATCATCCAGGAAGATGGCCATAGACTTGAAATAAGGAATTTCTTGGGTGAGAAGGTATGATGTTCCGTTCCGTTTTGATACCACTTCACCCAGTGCTTGACATATTTCCCAGACCGTGCGACATGTAGACATGCTGGACGGTGTAACAGTATCTGAAAGTAAGGCGCAAAAGGATGAGTTGATCCTCGAGGGTTCAGACGTTCAGAATGTATCACAATCAGGTGCGCCCGTGAGTTACTAGCGTGTGATGTTAGTCCTGACGCATTTCCAGCGGCATCCATCCAGGGCATTTGTCGAGTACGAAACAAGGACATTCGCAAGTTTTTGGATGGGATATATGTTTCTGACAAGACCACGGTAGTTCAGGACTGAATTGATTGAGGTGTTGATTGCGCTTCTACATCACAAACCTGCACGTCAATTATCCTGCATTGTTTTTCCTTATATGACAACATGTCCATGCATTTATGGATAATTCCAGCTGAGTAATGTGCGACAGAAACATCCTACGGTATAAAAGGTATTCCAGTCCCAACTCGTTTTCGATACGAGACGTAATCATCACCGAAGAAAGTGACCAATGCACGTTCCTCCACTGTGATGGCTCTAAGTGATGAATAGACGCTCGAAGGAGGTATCGCTCACCTCGAATTCGCGAAGAAAAGAATCGCATTAATAGCACCAAGTAAACACCAAAGGAGAAAGGATTCTGTAAAACCAGCTGTGTCCCTAAGGCCCAATAAAGGAAGCCAGCATAAGATGGGTGCCTCCACCATCTGCAAGTCGTCTTGAAAAGATTCCGACAAAGGGTGGAAGAAAGTTACTTACGCGTACACGCCATCTGTCACGAGTTGGTGTTTGGCCTGTTTTCGGAAAGCTACTGCATGCGAGAAGTTGGAGGCAGCCTTGATCATGGCTGCAGATCGCAAGAATTGTCCGAAGCACACAACAACAATGCCTGCGAACGCGCATACATAACATGCGAAGCCTGAAAAAGCTCATAGGACCCACCAGTTGAAGACACGTATGGGAAAGACTTGAGCGAAGGTCGGAAGTAGAGGACCAAGAGATACTCTGTCAGCGCGAGGCTGTTGGCCATGTGATACATCCGACCATTATTGAGGAGAAATGCTGCCAACACACAGACTCTTAGATATAGAAAACGGTAAATAAAAATACATACAATCAACGCTGACTTTATGTCGATTCCAACCAGCCGTAACGGCAAACTCTCCCCAATGGAAAGTCGACCATGCCGCCGCGAAGAAGCCAAGTTGATACGTAGCGAACCAGAAATCGTCCAAACCACGACTCAAAAAGGTCGAGAAACCAATCGCAAAAATAGATCCTAACAAGAACGATATCGTTGAAACTGCTAGAGGCGTATTTGGAATGGTTCCATGAGGTTGCACGGTGCTGACGTCGGGTATTGTCTCGAGTGGATTGTTACGGAGGAGCTCCCTTTCGCGAAGGCGTCGCTCGAAGGAGTCCGAGGAGGCTGGCGCATCTACGTGGGGTTCGGACATGCAGGGTGATGAGTGAGATACAGAACAATAGAGGTGTGAGACAGCGCATATTTATCAACGCGCCAGAGTGCCATCAGTGAGGAACAAACAACAAAACAAGAAGGTCGGTTGCCCCGGGCCGCATTTTGGTGGTGGCTCGCACACCGCGCCTGCCACTGTTTGAGTGGTTGTGTGCGTGGATGCACTCTTGCAAGTGGCAAACCTCCGTTGCCCGCTATGTGGCATTCGTTACTACAAGAAATTCTCTATGGTCCCCCATAAGGTCTCTCTCATATAGTCATGCACATCCCTCAAAACTCCGTAATTTAGCTATATGCGCACATATTGGTGAGCAGCCATGTCCTCGTCTTGGTGTAATCTGTTCATTTGCTACAGACTCCGGGAAAACAACTTTGACGGAATCTATCCTCCTCAAGTCATCGTTTATATCTACTCCCGGAACCGTTGACACTGGGAGTACAACCACCGACTTCCTTCCCACGGAACGTGAGCGAGGAATAACTATCCAATCAGCAAGCATTCCCGTCAAATGGAAGGACTGGACTTTCAATCTCATTGATACACCCGGACATGCAGATTTTGGAATGGAGGTCGAAAGCGCTAGTCGAGTTGTCGATGGTGCCGTGGTGCTTATAGACTCTGTAGAGGGAGTAGAAGCACAAACGAAAGGTGTTTGGCAACAATTGGACAGGTAAGCAGGTAAGCCATCCTTTCTAATGCTTCACACACCTAACCTTTACCACTTGTCCAAGATATGGCGTCCCCAGTCGAATTCTCGTCCTGAACAAGCTTGATCGAGCGGGTGCCTCCTTCCATTCCTCGATTGTCTCCACGTTGGCGCATCGCATACACCCAATGCCGGTAGCTCTTACCCTCCCTATAGCATCTTTTGACCCTCAAGATTATTCTAGAGGCGAGCCTGGTATCCAAGGCATTGTTGATCTAGTCAAATGGGAACTTTGGCGATGGGAATCGGACGGGTCTTCGTCGCGCCACCCACTACCTACAAGCATGGAGGAGATAAACCAATCCCAGCTTTTACCTCCTGCTCATCCCCTCATCCCTCATCTTATTCCTTCTCGTACTGCTCTTCTCGAATGCCTGGCAATGTCCTCAAACGAATTCATGGAACATCTACTCGAATTGCCGACACACCCTTCGGCTTATTTAGGCGTCAGCCCATCTGCTATCTTACCCCTCCTTCGTTCTGCGACACTCAAATCTGATATCCTACCTGTGCTATGTGGTTCAGCGACTAAGCACATTGGGACCGAGATTGTTATGGACTACGCCGGTGAATTGCTTGCTTCACCACTGGATGTATCGTCTCACGCGGTTGCTTCTCAAAACCATCTCCGGCTTTTGGCCTGGAAAGTTTCCTGGGATAAAAGACGTGGCTGGATGACTTTTGTCAGGGTGTATTCCGGTTCGTCCCCCTAAATGTGACTCCCATTTTCGTGATGAATGATTGACTTTCTGTTCAGGTACGCTGTCCCGCCAAAGTGTTCTCTTTAACAGTTCCCGAGGCGTCAAGGAAAGGGTCTCTAAATTGCTGTTATTGTACGCGTCAGACGCCAAAGAAGTTGAGGAATTACCATTTGGGTCTGTAGGAGTAATCCTTGGCCTCAAGCACACCCGCACAGGTGACACCCTGATCTCGACGCACGGTAGATCTAAGGACTCTCCGTTCCCTGGCATCACCCCTCCGCCGACGACGATGTCTGCTTCTGTCGTTCCACAATCTCATGCCGACCTTGAGCCCGTAGAAGACGCCTTGAATTCTCTGATACGCACAGACCCCTCGATACGGATGGAGACCCACGAGGGGCAGCTGCTGGTGCATGGACTCGGCGCCCTTCACCTGGAAATTGTAGAGGGGCGACTCAGAGATGAATGGGGGGCAAGATGCGAATTTGGGCGGAGGCGCGTCGCCTACCGAGAGAGCGTTGGGCCCGACGAATCTCGCCCCTCTATAGTCGACTGGACCACAAGTGTAGGCGGGAGGAACGTGACAGCCTCTGTCTCCTTTTCTCTGCGACCACTGCTTGACAATGAAGTCGGCGATGGTGCCTGGGACGATAATATTGTCCTTCAAGATGACGACAAACCACTCCCCCATCCTAGTGTATTCCATGATGAACAGAATCCTTGGACCCACATCTCTCGCGGCATTGCCAGCATGCTGTCTAGTTCCCCCCATACATCTTTTCCATTGTCACGAAGTCGTATTCAAGTGACAGCATTCAATCACCCACCCGATATTCCTCTTTCCATCCTAGGTGGTGCTAGCGCCATCATCCTCCGAGATCTTGTCAAAAACCGCGGCCGAGGACCGATAATGGAACCCTACATCCGGATCCGGGTCTCTGTAGGCTCCGATTTACTCGGGCCAGTCATAAAAGATCTTGTTGAACATGGCGGGGAGATCGTCGATCTCGCCGAATCAAACCTACCGCCGGACGAAGAGACCTTTTTTCCCTACAGCCAGGAAGGCGTTTATATACCACCGGAATTGCTCTCTCCATCTTCCGTGTCCTCTGTAGACGAAGGAACTCATTCCGTCCCACTCAAACGTCCGGTCTATGCAGTTGCACCATTAAGCCAGATGCTGGACTATTCTACACGTCTACGAGCCATATCCGGAGGGCATGGCCAATTCGAAATGAGTTCCGCAGGGTTTCGAGCAGTGAGTCCCGTGAGAGAGTTGGAGATCCTCATAGAAATAGGACGCGCGTAGGGCGAGAAGAACGCTCGTTTCATAGACATACTAATGTATAGACAATCACTATCCCTTCACAACTCCTTTGCTTCATCTGCATCCGCAAACAGTGCGGTTCCATCAAACTCGTCCTCTTCCTCCACATCTGCCCCACCCACTCTTCCTGTAGTATTTAGCATCTGACTAAATTGCATTAATTCAGTGTTGTCGCCCCATTCTTCCACGTCGTCTGTCTCGTAGGTTGTTGGAGGATCGTCAAAGAGTGGTACCGGTGGCAAATGACGGGTATGTGAGTGAACACTGACAAGAGCTGTGGGCTCGTCGTCGACGTCGGGAAAGAACAATGGTGTTTTGGCCCGCTGACCGCGGTTCGTGGTAAACTCGGAGGCGGTAGGTGTGACAGTGGACGCTCTAGATGCAGCGGAAGGGGCAACCAGTGGTGCGCGAGTGCCGGAGCGTTGCGGCGGCCAAGGCTCGACAACGACACAGAGGCAGCGATTGAAGTTTGAGAATTCTCGATACTTCAGCTCGAGAGCGAGCTTCGGTTTGGGTTCGTCATCTTCATCCACTCCAATGGGGGCGTCTGCGTCTCCGACATGTGATGACTCGGGTTGAGGAAGGCCGTGATGTTCGTCCTCTTCCACCTTCACGTCAGCCCTTGAGTCTTCATCGGTGACACCTCGCGTTTCATCTGTCGTATCCATGTTTGAATCTTCCATTGTCTCGATTTCTCCGTCTTCATCAACTCGTGAGTCATCACTGCCAAAACTTTCGGAATCGCTAGGTTGGTAATCGTCTTCTTCGCTGTTTCCCGCCGCTACCCGGCGCCCTCGAGCTTTGCGGCTTTTTGTTCGGGAAACGCGGGTCTTATGACGTCCTTCCTTTCTAGAAGAACTCACTTTTCGCTTGCTTGATTGTTGTTCGGTGGGTTTGGCGGGACCACTGGAAGTTGGTGGCTGGGGGTTTGCGTCAAGCACAAAGTTTCTCGTCTGCGGGGAAACGATGAGAGGACTTGACGCTTGCGTGCGCAACACTACCTTTAGTAAGACCGAATGGGGCTCAGTTTCACGCAAAAAATAAGCAAATTGGTATGTTTCTAAATAGCTCTTTGAATAAATAGAACCCCACTATGGCTAGTACATACCTCCTCGATGGACATCCACAGTGCCTCTCTTCGCATTCGCTGGTGCAGGTCCCGGTCCAAGATGTGCATCGGATTCAGCTCTTAACTTGGGGAGGATCCTATAAAGATCTCAGCCTAGGCCATGGCATGAGACAACCAGTATCTCATCACTTTGGCCTGAGATCAGCGACAATTTGACGAAGTATCCGATCCGACATCCAGTCAACATGCTGGCTGTCGAGATAAATCTGTGGATTAAACGTGGTCTCTCAGGTATTAATAAGTATACTACAAAGGGACTTACATAGAGTGGTAAGATGGACGATGACGAGATGCGAAGATAATAGCGGTTTCGTGGGAGGAAGGGCATGATCACAGAGTACGCGGAGGATGCCCTATCGTCGCTTGTAGGGGATGCTCAAAGCAAATTTCCCTCTCACCCAAACAAAAAGGGAAATGGCAAGCAGCAACAAAGGGGTTTCAGCCTGAGGTTAGATCCGGGGCACAGCAAGTCTTCGAGCGACGTCAGATGATTCAACGAGATAACAACCAAAGAGCTCTTATCAAGAGCCTTGTATCACCCCTTAGATCTAGCCAATTCAGTTGATAGCTGAAACTGGAGGGATGTGCCTAGCTTGACAAGCCCCACAACTGAAACAAGTGGAAGCAATGGGTTTGCCCGGTCGCTGCTCAAGCGCTCAAGCGGCGCACTTTTCAGAGACCACGTGCCAGTGGCACCAGTGTTTGCTTCGTGGACCCCATCCGCTCTCATTGCAGTGTGGACGTCCAATGTCAAAATCAATGATACATACATAAACAGGCGTAAGTGATAGGAAAGGGAGAAAGTTCATTATAGTCAATCAAACTTTGATCCGTCGATCATCCTATGCACTCCTTATCCATTCAGAAGTTCAAATATCATCGACCGAGACTCCTGGACCAGAGATTATCGCCTTGATGAGACCTCTGCCGTCCTCCGACTTTCCTTTCCTCGTTACGTTAAACGCGGTGATGGCATCCTCAAATCTGAAACTAGATCACAGTTAGATGCGGCATAGCCGAGGCTCTCGCCCGGAAGAATATCTACCGGTGGGTCACAAGGGGCCGTAAATCCACCTTCTTCTGAGTGGCGAGAGCAAGTGCGAGACGATAATCCCCAGGCTTATCACATGTCAGTCGCGGTGCGATATGTATACAGGTAATACATACGCCATAGCGGAAGGAACCCTTGAGGATTAGTTCCTTTGCGAGAAAAGTAGTAATAGGCACGACAACCTCCGGGTTGCCCATTCCGACCTGTGACTGTGTGATAAAGATATTAACTGGCACAAACAGGGCCTTACCTGTACAAATGTCCCGCCGACCCTGGCGATGAGAATACCAGTTTGTATAGACACTTCTGCACCGCTAGCGTCTATTACAACGTCAATAGCCCTGCTACCCCGATCCTCCACGCCCAGGGTAGCCCTCAAGAGACCTGCAGATCTTTGGGAATATGCCATCTTGGATTCGTCTTCCTGAAGTGGCGGCGGCTGAAACACGTCTGTGGCGGCATACTTCTTTGCGAAGTCAAGGCGACTTTGTACAATATCAACGGCGATAATCCTCGATGCACCAATAGCCTTCGCCACAGCCATGCAGAGAAGTCCGACGGGGCCACAACCAAACACCGCGATTGATTGAGCGGGTTGTAACTTGGCCTGTGTGAAGACAGAATGGACACCAACTGAAAGGGGTTCCATCTGACAACATTCAAGCGCTGGCCGAGAAGAGTTGGTTCACCGTACCATAGCGCCGTCCTCTAGTGAAAGATTCTCTGGAAGGACGTACACAAGGTCTTCAGGAAGGCGATAGTATCTGGTCAATGTACCGTCGTAAGGAGGTGTGGCCGCGAATGCCATGTTAGAGCATAGCTGGCTGGGCTGTGAAAGTGTGGAGGCGACAAAATGTTTACGTCACATACCTGGTATCGGCCTGTTCTGCAAGCTTCACATCTGCGGCAGAAAACACCCGGCTCCATAGCCACACGGTCACCCGGTTTGACACCGCTCACGCCACTGCCGACTTTGAGTCAAGAGATATCCCTTAGTCACATAGCACGGAAAATGGGAGGTCGATCCACCTTTAGATACCACGCCAGATGATTCATGGCCGAGAACCTTTGTTTCAGGATCAGCACCAGCATCGAGATCATGGGGTCGTCAGGTGCACCATGGGAGACTCCACTATGAAATCGCCAATGCGACCGTCCACGAGATAGTGCACCTACAGATCGTGATTCCCTGTGAGCAGATGTAATCGATGAAGCTATATCACTGTACATCGGATCCACAAATCCCTGTTGAGAAGTGCATCAACGTGTCTGCAGCAACAATAGCAACAGGGGCAGCCCACCTGTTTTCTTCACTTCGATAAGAACCTCGTCTTCGCTAACTATTGATGAATAAGTTCGATGACTTCATATTACGACATAAGGGGAAACTAACACACTTTCTGGAATTGGACGATGGTCAAATGAGACTTGACCGACATCCTTGAGTACGAAGGATATATTATCCGACATGATAATCTGGAAAAGAGGGGCACGCTTCCTTCGATCAGGAGCTGGTCACCTGGGTCACCTCATGTCCGCGTTGGACCGCGTTGTGCGACCGTGACCAAATTCGGGAGTATACCGACGCAACAATCAATGGAGCGCTCGAGGCCGTCGATTACTACATTCTTGACGGGTGCACGCCTTGCACACGCTTGTCCTGTACGTCATTGAAATTGGAGCGAAGATGCGTAAAAATGCGATTGTGCATGATAATTACAACGTGATAAGACTGATCATCTCTCACGGTTTCATCAGAAGTTCTTTTTTTCGCTTGTGCAAGCGATAAGAAAGCGAGAAAAAGAAGATGTAGGATTGGATTACTAAAAATTTAAGTCTTTTTAATTCGTTTAAAGGTCGGAAAAGTCTAGAAAAGAGCGAAAAAAGGGTATGAAAAATGATGATGGGAATCAGCCAAGTTGATGCTGTAAAGTGTAAAACGGCATTTTCAGCCTTTTCGCTTGATGTCGCTTCTCTTCTTGCCTTGTGACAAGTCAAAAAAGCGAGAAAAAGCGAGTAAGTGATGTTACGGCAAGTCCCGTGCGCTGATCAAACTAGGTATTTATCTCGAACCCTGGCAACTGTGCCCTGGAACCTTTTTTTTTCCTGCCTTCATCCCCCAGAGTCATGGTTGCGTCCGCCGTTCTTGGTTTCCCCCGTATTGGTGCGCATCTACTTCCACCCAGAGTCAAGTCGTTCTAATCTGAGTATCGATTTTGACAGGCGCTAATCGCGAAGTAAAAAAAGCCGTCGAGGCTTACTGGGCTGGCAAGATCACCGCCGACCAGCTCACTCAGGCTGCGGCAGATGTAAAGAAGAGTAACTGGACGTCGGTGAAAGATAAGGGCGTCGACTATATCCCTAGGTTGTTTCATTTTCACACATGTTCTGGTGCAAAGTCTAACCAATGGACCTTAGTGGCGAGTTCTCTCTCTACGACCATGTTCTCGATCATTCCGCTGCATTCAACGTCATTCCCAAACGTTATGTTGGCCAGGGTCTGACACCCCTTGATGTTTATTTTGCCATGGGCCGTGGGCGTCAGGCTGACGGCGTCGATGTCCCTGCCTCTGAGATGAAGAAATGGTAGGTCCATAGATTTGTCAGAAATATTTTGTATTGACATCCCACGTTTGAGGTTCGATTCAAACTACCATTTTGTCGTGCCTGAGTTTTCGGACGAAACTGATTTCAAGCTCAACTTCAACAAGGCTATTGAGGAATACAACGAGGCAAAAGCGCTGGGCATTGAGACTCGCCCCGTAGTTCTGGGACCAGTTTCCTTCCTTGCCCTTGGTAAGGCGTCCAAGGACGCCAAACCTGATTTCCAGCCCCTCTCTCTTTTGCCCAAGCTCCTTCCTGTTTACAAACAACTACTTTCCGACTTGAAGGCAGTTGGCGCTGAATGGGTCCAGCTTGATGAGCCCATATTGGTGCTCGATAAGGCAGCGGGTTATGAGAGGGAGTATACCAGTGCATATGCGGAGCTCTCCCCAGTCGCACCCAAAATCCTTCTTACCACTTACTTCGGACGCCTCGACTCCAACTTGAATTATGTTGCCAAGCTTCCGATTACTGGTTTACATATCGACCTCGACCGTGCGCCCGGCCAACTCGATGACGTCATTGCCGCCGTAAAACCGACCAACGTTACTCTGTCGCTGGGTCTCGTGTCCGGTCGCAATATTTGGAAGACTGATTTCCAGGCCGCAATCAAGCTTGGACAGAAGGCCGTTGATGCGCTAGGGCAGGACCGCGTTATCGTGTCTACATCCTCATCACTGCTCCATATTCCTGTCACCCTCGCCTCCGAAAAGAAGCTCACCGCGGCACAGAAGGACTGGTTCTCGTTCGCTCGCGAGAAGGCCCAGGAGGTGTCAATCTTGGCGAAAGTCCTGTCCGGCTCTCAGGATGCGGCAATCTCTTCGGCAGTTGAAGCTAACGAAGAATCCATTGCAAAACGTCGTGAATTCGAACGGACGTCTGATGATGCTGTTCGTAAGAGGGTCGCTGCAATCACCCCCGAGATGCTCGAGCGCAAGAGTCCCTTCGCTGTCCGTAAAGAAATCCAGAAGAAACATATCGAGCTCCCTAAGTTCCCCACTACCACCATCGGATCATTCCCGCAGACCAAAGAAATCCGCAATGCCCGTGCCAAGTTCACCAAGGGCGAAATCACCGAGGCCGAATACGAGGATTTCCTCAAAAAGGAGATAGAAAGTGTCGTCCGCTTCCAGGAAACAGTCGGCCTTGATCTCCTCGTCCATGGAGAGCCGGAACGCAATGACATGGTTCAATACTTTGGCGAGCAGCTCCACGGTTTTGTCTTCACACAAAATGGATGGGTACAAAGTTACGGATCTCGCTATGTTCGCCCACCCATCGTTGTGTCGGATGTCTCCCGCCCCGGCCCAATGACCGTTAAATGGAGCAGCTACGCCCAGAGCGTAACTAAATACCCCATGAAAGGCATGCTCACCGGCCCTGTTACGATTCTCAACTGGTCTTTCCCTCGTGCGGATGTTTCTCGTGAGCTGCAGTCGAAGCAACTCGCACTGGCGCTCCGTGATGAGGTCATTGACCTTGAAAAGGCAGGAATCAAGGCCGTCCAGGTGGATGAACCAGCTATCCGTGAGGGTTTGCCACTCCGACGTGTAGACTGGGATGCCTACCTCAAATGGGCCGTTGATTCGTTCAAGTTGTCAACTGCGGGTGTCGGCGATACTTTACAGACTCACTCACACTTCTGCTACTCCGACTTCGATGACATCTTCCCCTCGATCCAACGATTGGATGCAGACGTTATCTCCATTGAAGCTTCGAAGAGCGACATGAAGTTGCTCAATACGTTCAAACACTACGGCTATTCGAACAACATTGGGCCTGGTGTATATGACATTCATTCTCCGCGTGTTCCGGGCGATCAGGAAATCCGAGATCGCCTAAAGGCAATGCTCGACATCCTCCCAGACGCTCTCCTTTTCGTCAATCCCGTGCGTCATCGCTTCACTGGTGACTATAACGTTTAGTTAATCCCCTTCTTTAGGATTGCGGGCTCAAGACCCGTGGCTGGAAGGAGACCGAGGCGTCTCTGAAAAACGTCGTCTCCGCCGCACGCTGGGCTCGTCAGCAGTACGCGTGAACGACAGTCCCCCTACGCTTCAACAGCATTCAATTGGCGGCTACGTGCCACTGGTGATAGCATGAGCATACTCCGGTTCTGCTTTGCCGTAGGTGGGGTTGTGATGATACATTAATGCAGTCCTCTGGTGTGTTGCCAGAAGCGGAAACGAGAAAGATGTGTGGAGATTCACAGCAGACAACATTCCAAATGTACATTCATCTGTACGGATTTCAACAATCCACTTAGTCAAAGCCATCCATCAATAAATTTGTATTAGCACATTTATATCATGACCGTACAAGGAGAGGGAATGGGAGGACGATGTCAACGTCAATCCGTGCGAAGAAAACCAGAAACGAAGTGAACCATCCTCTAACTAATATTACAGCAGATGAAATAAAGATGAGCGTAAAGGGGCGTCAATCGATTTCATTCACTTCAAAGCGTCAGTGCAATCAAATATCGTAGCTTAGCTATGAGGGGGAACGACCATCTCTTCCTCAATCTTGATACCAGGCGAAATAATTTGCGAGGGGACGGTGTTGGTATAATCACTGCGGTTTCCAGTCCCGTTCTGGGTTCCACGGTATTGGTTGGCAGCTTTTTCGTCCTGCGAACCGGGACTCTCGGCAGATCCTCGCTCTTTGTTTCCCCCACTGTGGCGGGTGATAGCATCCTGCAGCCGCGCTATCACGCCGTCCGGCGCGTGTTCATGCCCCAGGTCGTCCATCTCGAGCGCGCGGCGCAGGCGCTCTTCGACGCGTTCGGTGCGTTTCGTCTTTTTTCCACCGCGCCAGATGAAGACGCCGGAGAGGATGCCGCAGCCAAAGGCTAACGGAATGAGCGAGCCAGTCGTCCATGCCGGACGTTGGAAGCGGTTCATGGACCACATGCAACCGGCCAGCATACACTGCATTCTCGGTGAGTATCGGCATGGAGAAGAAACCTATTCATTCCGTCTGACCTGGAACACCGAGTTTCCATCGTTCAGCAAACAGATCCATAGGGCAGCGCTAAATAAAAGGATGAGCGATGCTCGGTTGCCCATAGTGGGGACGAACTTTATGGGGAACGCCTACGAATCAATGTCAGACTTGTATACCTGATTGCGGGTGTACAATTACTCACTCTATGTGTTTCTGTTCCGTGGGGGCGATACCATGTTTGAGACTTCATAAACTTCTTTTGCTCTGGGGATTTAGGAAAAAAGTAAGTAAAATTAAGCCGTGGATGTACGGAAGGTCCCACCATGATGCAACTTGTACTCTTGTTTATCTGTCAAAACATGCACATAGTTCGGATCGAATATGGGATCCGGTAGGTCATTGTTATCATATAATTCAGGAAGGTCTGCCTTTTTTCGGAGTTTTCGGGTCCGACGCTTGTAATACCATACTATGGTTATCCCTGTCATCCAAAATTAGCGAAATATGGAGAAGTCATTGAAGTAGAGACAAACGATATGTGTCGACGACACGCCAGGGGATGAGGCCAATCCCAGTGAGACAAAACAGGCCTATAATATTGGAGTGAGATCTGACAGCCGAGGGCGTCCACGACAGCGAAACACACACCATTCAAGATCTGCTCGCAAATCTCTACCCATAAATCTTGAGTCTCCTGGTTACCTAGATTGATCCATTTGGCCAGGAGGAGAACAAGCGCAGACCCCCAAAACACTAAGCATGACATGTGAGCAAGCCAGACCGACACCGCTGAAGGTCACTTACCGACGAGGAACCCATAGATACCAAAGGCAACCTGCGAAGCGAAAGCGAACTGTGAGTCTGAGTAATACAGCCTTACGGAGGAACACTGACGCCCAAGGCTTAATAAGAGAAGATCGGATCAGGGCCGGTCAAACGTATCATGTGCACGCCCCACTCACGAGTTTTCAAGAAGGCCCACACGCCTTTCATTACACGCCTGAATTTATTTCTGCGTTTCAGCACGTCCTGGACATGCCGGTCGAGCTCGTCCGTGCTTGTGGTGTGAAACGAAGCGCCTTCTACATCTGACTCTCGCCCAGCACGGGGAAGAAAAACCACCGGTTTGCGAGAATAAAAAGAGAGGGGTGGGCTGAGTCGGAGCCGATATCAGTGGGAACCTTGAGCCAGTATGGAAATGAACGCTTACAGAAGAATAGCGTTCGCCGCGTTGGTGAGTGCCGCAACGGTGGCAACTTGAGGGTCTATAAAGAAGTAGTGTCAGTGATCTGAAAATGAGCAAGAGCTTTGTTACGGCGTACCAATGACATCAAGGTGATCGACAACATCATCATCATGATGGTGCTCATCATCCTCCATAACGTGGTCCTCATCGTCAGAATCGGAATCAGAGTCGTCCGAGGACGATTCGCGGCCAGTGCGACTTGGAGAAGACGAAAGCGCGCTTCGAACTCGACTGACCCGAGGGACATGACCGCGCTGTGGGGGAGGAACAACCACATCCGCAGAAGTGCCCTCTAATATCGTCTCTGGAGGAGGAACGATGTTGATGTTCAATCGACCGAAAGTGGGTGGGGGAGAGTTGGACAAGTTTGAATCAAGGTCGGCACTAAAAGGCCGGTAGCCGATTGAACCACTGCGGACAACACGATTGACTCTGCTCGCATCCCTTCGGATAGAAGGATAGTTTGCCGATAAACGGGGGGTGTCATGAAGAGGGACAGGCGGCGGCGGTGGAGGGGAAAGTGGAGCACCACCTTCTGATAGTGCACGGCGACCATTATCGAGTTGGTCGTCGGCTAGATGCTCAGGCTGGTACCTGTCATCGTCCAGGATGGAGGTGTAGGCATGACGCCTCTTGACTCTGACTGAAGGGGCCATCGGGGGGGTCAGAGCAGCGCGGGAAGGAGAGGGCAGCTAGACAAGGTTTTAGTTTTAGTTTTAGTCACGGTGGTCCGATCCCACCCGTCTGCTGCGCGCCCTTGGCTCAGGTCCGGGGTCAACTTCCGAGCCCCAATCCAATCCGAGCGGGAAAAGCCGTTAAGTCATTCTTTATTCGTAATCCCAAATCCCACCATCTGCTCCCGCCACCCGACCCGTCCGTCCGTATCGTATGCAATGCTCTTCTCTGAACTCGACCTCGACATCCGACCTGGCTATAGCCTCGGCATCTTTAAGCTAGGTTAGTTAGTGTCACCCCACAACTTTTATCCCTCCGAACGCTCAGCATCGTTTCACTCTAGGCGCCTCTCTATGGACCGTTCTCGACCTTCTTAGGACCCACAAGCACACCTTCCCCCAAGTCGACGTACAATATGATCCTGACTCATCAACAACACCTGTAATCCTTCATATCAGACCACATTTTGATCTCCTTTTTTCCGGGACACATCAGCGCCTCCACACCATTGCCGTCAGGCGGCTGCGGGACCCCAATCCCCCGCTTACGCTCAGATACAAGGGTAATATCCTCTCCTCTCCCGAGAAGGAGTTCCGTCGCGTCAACGTCAATTTGGCCTTTGGCCCAACCTACCCCGGTGAGGACTTGCGTTATCCCGGTGTGCGCTTTTGCTTCGACGACGAGGGTCTTCGGGACAAAGCCAAGCAACACGAGGATCGTTCCCAGGAAGTCATCCGTCTCTTAATCACCCAAACGGATCCCTCTGGTGGCGAAGTAGATGCTCTCAGCGAGGTCCCAGTGTCGCCCATTATATACGGTGAGCTCGCAGAGGCCATCGCAAAGGTTAGCCGAATCCCTCTTTGTTCTGGTAGACCGTGCTTGATGTTGAACACCCCTAGGTTCATGACGGTGTTGTCCTTCGTTTCTACCCAACCTCGTCCCCACCTATCCATGTTCGCTTGGGCGTGACCACGGCGCAGGATCTGTTGTCGGACTTGGGGCCCCCGCTACGTACCTTTTATAAGGAAGATGATCGTATGGCCATCCATGCGCGTAGCCACAACGACGACCAAAGTCCGGAGCCATCCTGTATGGCATTTGCTCGTCTCTTCTCACCACCCACTCACATCTCAACCACATTCGTCAGATTTTTACAACTATTTTCAGCATGGTGTCGATTTCCTTATCTCCGACCACACACACCTAGTGAAGAAAATTATTCTACATACTAACGTCGTGTGTACCTTCCTCCTTTCATCTCCTCCGCCATCTAACTCCTACCGTAGCCGGGGACACCCCTTTTCCAACGATACAAACGATGTCCATGGCAGATCGAGGGTCGACCTGAGGATGATGAGGATGGTATGCTTAGCTATCATCAACTAATAGCCCTAAATTGGTTAACTCTCCCGTAGACACACCGCCACGGGTCAAGTTTGACGAGAGGGCATGTATCTCGTCTCAATTTGAATTGGTCCGGTCATTGATTGTATTGTTTCAAGGCTGACCGGATCAGCCACTTCCTCAACCCAGGCGAAACGCCCCCATCAATGCTTTATGACCGCACAGATGATGAGGAAATGCTGACTTTACCAAACTCAACGACAAGTGAGTACCTCATTCGCAAGCTCTTTCTAGTTTATGAGATTTCGGATAGGATTGATGGGCTTTGACGGCATTATCCTCGAGGCCACTCAGTCGGCACAAGTCGTTTCTGTAACATTGTTCTAGCTTTAGAATGTACTGATATATAACATGCCATGTCATTGTACTCATACATCTACAATAAGTCGTTCTAACACTTGGAACCCACTTACTATGTTCTACTGCCCTGCTTTGGCGAAGATATCTGGCCACACATCTCTTAGCTCTTGTAAGTCCCTGATTACGGGTATCCCGCCTTTAGGGGCCTTGTCCTGATCCCTCGCCGGATGATTTTCACACTGTGCCTCGACAACTTCAGGGTCGCGTTCTCGGAAGTGCACGGAGCGAATCCACCCAACACGCTTTGCGCCTTCAATGTTGGCAAGACTGTCATCAATGAAAAGGCATTTTGTGGGATCCCGCACTCCTGCCTGGTCCATAGCCTGGCCCGTCAAAGTTATTAGACGGATACATAATGTACAGAGAACGAAAAAGCAAACCTTATGGTAGAATGCTGACTCGGGCTTACAGATAAAATCTTCACTTTTCTCCTCATAATCACAAAAAACGACGCCCTCTATTTGGTCCCGTAACTCCAGGATCTGCAAGACGCGTTCCGCATGCTGTTAAATTTACTGTCAGGCCTTTACCACTGACCTCTGGCATGAGGCATCAGACGCACTGTTCGATACGCATTTGTCAAGGCCCACACACGGCATGTGGAACGGTCAATATCCTCCAACAATTTCCGTGTACGCGGATCAGGCGAAAGCATCGTTTCAAGTGGGAGCGAGGCGTCACACTTCTCATCAAAGTCTAGAGGATCTACGGGGTACGAAATTAACGCCTTGATTAGATGAAAAGCGATGAATAGCACTACCTACGCCGTGGTGGCGCCTAAGGCCACGTAAGGCGAGGCCATATTCAGTATAATACCGCCGATGCAGTTCGGAAGCCTCCTCCTCGGAAAGACCGAGGGAAACAAAGTAATCTACAATCACGTTTATTTCAATTCACCTCCAAAACTGGTGGAAAACTTACCGTGAATCCGCACAGCCATTACTTCTGCGATCTTGGAGCTCGAAGAATAGAGAGTATTGTCTATGTCAAAGAAAACGACGAGCTTATCATCTGCGATTGGCTGTTAAGATAACGAAAGAAACTATCAGGATTAGCTTACCATGGGTATGTTCTACGGTCATCTTGGACTCCAAAGACGATGCAAGACCCGCTGCGCCGTTGCTAAGCCTTGAAGGCAGGATCCAAATACAGTCATGTTTATCACGTGCGTGACGCTTCGAGAGTTACCGATTCAGGAAAGCACCCGGCACGTCCCGATACAGGCCCAACTCTAAGCGACCAAGTACGATACCACCCCCGGCAGTGACCTCAAGACACCCATATTGTGAGCAAAGTTTCCTCATCTTTTACCTGGTATATGGCTCTGGATATAAAAGCCATACTATCTGGGTGGCCAGGGCTTCGTTTGACGGACGTTTTACTGGTGGATGGAAGGACAACATCTGCGATGCACCACCATTTGCATTCCTCGTATATCTTCATACCTCATCCACTGACTCGCTTTGTTTCATTATGCAGATGGCCCGAAAACAACTCGTCCCTGGCATCGGCCGCCTTTCCCGCTCGCAGGCGTATGCACGGCGCCAGCTCTACAAGGGTAGGAAAACCGGTACCGCGCCAGCCAAACCGGAGACCGCACCAACCAAGGAGGTGCAGGTCAAGGGCGGCCAAAATGGCGGAACCCGCCTCGTCCCCACATCCAAGGCACCTCGTTTCTACCCCGCCGAGGACGTCCGCAAGCCCAAGCAATCTCGCAAGACTGCCAAACCCACAAAGCTTCGCGACACTATCTCCCCGGGCACCGTCTTGATTCTTCTCGCGGGTCGGTTCCGGGGGAAGCGGGTGGTGTTTTTGAAGCAGCTGGAAAGTGGATTATTGCTTGTCACTGGCCCTTACAAGATCAATGGCGTACCCCTCCGTCGAGTTAACCAGGCATATGTCATCGCGACTTCGACGAAGATCGAGCTTGGTGACTACAAAGTGCGTATGGGGTCGCTCCCCTATAGTTGAGTAGCTAACTCAGGATGGCTGGTGCAGACTGATGGGAAGATCAATGATTCCTACTTTTCCAAGTCGGAAAAGAAGCGCACACGATCAGCAGAGGATGAATTTTTCGCAGATGGCAAGCCCAAGGAGAAGGAAGCTTTCCCTGAGTCCAAGGCAGCCGATCAGCGGGAGGTTGACAAGGTGGTTCTTTCTGCGGTGAAGAAGACAGAGTACCTTGCAAAGTATCTTAAGGCTAGCTGGGGGCTCTCTAAGGGCGAATACCCGCATCAGCTTGTATTTTAGGCTGGGGCGATTATGCCCGGTATGAGTAGACCTTGCTCGCTGTCACTACTACGCGGAGATATGACTGCCACCGTACACCACGATTTTTTTTATCCCTTTTCGCAATCCTGTATCTTTCCCTCCAATCTGCAGTGCGTATCACCGAGACGTACGCTCGTTTAGTTGGTAAATCCGACCAAAGCAGGCGCGATCATGACTCGGTGGGCGAGTTGAGTTAATGAAATTGCCAAACTTTCACACGCGATCATGTTTGTGCGAAGACACGCTGCCCAGCTCACAACACTGCGACCTTTCTCACCTGCAAGGGGCTGTGTTGGCATTTCGGGCAGGCGCAGATTCACTTCTGCCATCCAGAATGGATTCTTGGACTTGGCAATAGCCCTTCCGTGGCCCCCGTCGTTCCCACCATACTCGTCAACTATCATTTTGCTTACTGTCGCTTCTCGTCTTGCACTTACCGTCCCATTCTCCGTCTGGGTGAGTCTTGTATAGCCATGTCAGGTTGGCTGAAAATCTCACCGGTTGCAGGCCAAGAGACGACAATCGCGAGCAGGGGAGATGGTCCTCCCCGCTCTGCGGGAGGCCAAACCCCTCGTGGAAAAACAGGTCCTGCATGAAATGCGCGTAGAACAGCCTCGCGGGACGAAGGATGATCTCCGTGGAATGTTCAGCGAGCGAGTGCAGAAAACCGTACGTTGACGTCCACACTCCCCATGAACCAAGAATCCCTCACTCAACATTATGACCATGTTGCACGGGGATTGGGGTGGGGGCACACACAAAGATGGTCGCGCGACGCAACGAGCTGTTCGCTCAACACCGCTGCCGACCCTGGGTGACGATGCTCATCCCGCCGCTCACGCAGCTCCCCGTGTTCGTGGGCTCGTCCATGTTCCTGGCCCGACTCTCGCAGCCGCCGAACAGCCCGTTCGACTCGGAGGCGTTCCTCACGCTCACGTCGCTCGCGCACCCGGACCCGACCGCGGTGCTGCCGATCGCGCTGGGCATGATCACGCTCGCGAACGTCGAGTCGTCGCGCTGGTTCGTCAGCGCGGCGGTGAGGGAGCGCGAGGACGCCGAGCAGAACCGCGTCGCGGAGCAGCGCGCGCAAGGGCGGATCGTTTTGGAGCCGCGCAAGATCGTGCAGTCTGGTCTTCGGCTCTTGTCCGTTGGGAGGATATTGATTGGCGCGGTCGTACCCGGGGTACGTGCCCACTTCCGTCACTCTTCTACCGTTATTTTTGGAAAAAAAATTCTTTTATTGCGTGAAACAAAACAAGGCACTATTTGATCGGCTCTTTCTTCTGATGCTGACAGTATGCTGACTTTCGTGGGGGTGTGCTGTTTCTTTGCAGAGCGTGGTGCTTTACTGGGTCTCGTCGGCGACGTTCGGTCTCTTGCAGACTTGGCTGTTCGACTACTTGGATGGACGAAGGCCCAAACTGCGGAGTCTCGCTTCCACATCGCGCCAGCCGGTTCCACAGCCTGGCTCCGCCTCAACTAGAGATAAACCTGCTCAAGCGCTCGCATCTTTGCCAAGGCAGAAGCGGAGATGAGCTCCATGGCTCGTGTCATTGGATCAGGTGAGCATATCTTCTCTCCGTAGTCCCTGGTGATTATACAAGTGGTCGGAGGGAACCCTCTCGTGTCTCTTTAGGAGGCCGCGGATTCCAGTGACGTTGTCTTGATCTAATATGAGTCTCATCTTTGAATGTTTGAATATCCGACAGCCGTACATGCATCATGTACTAACATTTGACATCTTCGCAGGGCATGAGGGCATGATAGCGCGATTGTACTGACAGGGAACTACAGAAGCTATATACGAATAATCTTACACTTACACGTGTGACATTGAATAGTCCACATGATACCCGACTTGTCTGCACTTGCGTTTGATGAGTCCATAAGAGGTAGTGTCGGATGTGGTGTTACGTAGCTGTGACTGGAAAGCATTCGATTGCGTCTTGTTAGTTGGTAGTTACGAGAATGGGACGTTTCTGAACTACTTCGAGTAGTGCAGTATATCCTCTCTCGGCTCTGTACAGATTCTGTGACGTTCGGCGCGTCTGAGGGATGTAGGCTCATCTCGAAACTCATAAGAAAGCACTCATGGCTCGCGTAAATTAACTCCAATCAAGAGGTATCCGAACAAGCTTCCAAAGCTTGGTCTGTACACAGTGGTCACCGCCTAGAGAGGGCGACATTTGCGCCGAGCCCTTTCCCCTTCCCCTTCCCATCCCTAGAGTCCATATACCTCCCTATTCCCATGTGCCAAGTGATGCGCGGGATGAGTAGTGCCAGGCCGATGAGCACCGTTAACCAGAGCACCGCTGTCCACTCCGAGACATTCCACCGTACGTCACCGAGAGCCCATAGTGTGAACGCGATGTGGAGGACGTCGCCGATGACGAGCGGCGTGAGTAATCCCGCGACGATCTTCTCCTGCAGTATCGGCTGACTCGAAAGGTACTGGCGCGCTGCGCGAAGGAGGAAGAAGTTGACGAGGCCGAGAAGACCGCATACATGGGCGAGTTGCACGACGGTGACTCTCGTCGCGAGGGGCAACTGTTGCGGTGGCGAAACGTGGGAAGGCCACGGTGCCTGCATATTGTGAGTCTAAAAGGACCCATGGCCCCGGGGAAAAAGGAAAAGAAAAATCAAAGGTGTGTTTCCGAGAGTGAGACGACGTCAAAGAGCGAGAATACGTGCCTTTGTCGGGTCCATGAGTGCGCCAATGAAGCCTATCAGAGTCACGGCGGGCTCGAACACGCCAAAGATAGCATAGTAGACAGGAGGAAGGGCGGAGCGAGAATGGGACATGGTGTGTTGTTGGGTAGAGTTAGAACCAGAACTCTTTTTAAGGACGAAATACACCCATAACCGTGTGAGCCTTCTGAGCGTTGCATGATGATAACGCACGCTGTGGTCCTGTGAACGAGTCTTGTACAAAAGCAGACGTGGGCGCCATCCGTTGGGTTCAGGGGGGGCTGTCTCCGGTCTGTATGTGTTTCAATGGTCCGGATTGCGATCCGACGTTTGTTGAAGGACTGACTCTTGCGGTAAAAAAAACGTGGAGGAGCAAGAGTGGGAAAACGTTGTACTATAGTGGATTCTTGAGGGGATACACGCAGCAATGCAATACAGTAGAAGTAGAAGGCGAGCACAACAGTGCACCAAATCTTGGTCAAGCACCACGGTGTCAGGCCCCATTTTCCAACTCCGCTTTGCTGCGCGTCTTGCCACGTATAAAAATAAAATAAGAAGTATGGTAATCACATACGGGGATTTTGGGGAGTATTGTGGGAGTGATCTGGGTTCTGCATGGAAGAACTGGATTTATTGTAGCTAGCCTAGGGGCGTCCGAAATTTTTTGGGGGGCAAGTGAGAGAAGGATACAGTGCGCAGTTAGTCGTGAGTGTTAACAAGTAGATGGGGGTTACTTCGCGACCAACGACCTGCCCTAAAGCCACAGCGTTATGACCCGCATCTTTCTGACTTTTCGATCTTTACTCTCATTGAGGTCTATCTGTAAACCAAGGCAGCCGTTCACGCTCTCTACGTTGTGCTACCTAATGGCAAAGACCAAGAGTAATTTTATATCGAGGGATATAATGCTTGTTTTCAGTCATCTTACTGACCCCCGAGCTTCGCTTCCTTCGAACAAACAGGTTTTGCCCGTTTTCAGCTTTCAGATGTTAGTGAGGCGAGGGGCATCATCGATTATAAATTCTCCCTATGTCGTTTTTACTATCAAATACCGAGTCCTATATAGTAGCACGGATATGGAATATCATCACTCTGGCACTTTCAATATATTCTTCTTTGAATCAAGATATTCCATGTGAGCCTTTTGATGGCCCACCACTTGCTTGTCTACATCTCTCCGCCATATCAGGAGGGCAATCTACTCAACTCATGTTAAGTTTGCATCCTACTCATAAGGGTGCTCATAGACCTACCGAGCCAATAAGACCGAAAACAAGGTCCTTGAGAACGTTCGACCCAAACGGCGTGGCACCACGGGTACTTGATCGAAACACATCCGAAATGAATGTATCCGTGATGTGGAAGTCGCCCTTTCGTACGCCTGTATATATGGTTGCTTTCAGTCCCAAGGTTGAAAAAAAAGTGACTGTGATGGACACTGCACCTTCGTACAACCCCTCTGCAGCCTTCTCTGGGGTGAGGCCCCCGTCGGACTCCTCTATCTTGAGAGTCAGCTGAGGCTTAGTTTTATTTTCTTCCTCATATCCGGGGGTGTACATTGTCACTGGCATATAGATCTGAACGTCAATGGAATAGAGCAAGAGCTCTTGACGGAGGGTATCGGCAAGCCCTAAGTACATCCAGAGCATTGTCAGCGTGAGACGAGATGTTCGGATTCACCCCGAGCTCACCACGAAGGGCATGCTTTCCCGGAGTATATGTCGAGTAGCCAACCAGACCGAAGTAGCTTAGGACGGAGGAAACGAAGACGATCTTTCCCTTAGTACGCGTGCGTACCATCCGCTTGCAGGCTGCCTGGTGATCCCGTAAAGTCAGGATCCAAAGTAAGACGAAGATTCGAATTGATCACGAACCATAGCAGACCAAGCACCAAGCCAATAGGTTTCATCCATGCACTTCCGCAAGGACTCCTCCGTCTGCTCGATAAAGAATCCTGGCGTTGCCTTTCCAGCGCATAGAAATACCGCGTCGGGCGTTTGACCACCGTGCGGCTCGCAAGCGGCGTCCAGCGCGTCCATTGCGGCTTGTTGTGATGTCAAAGAGAATGAGTATGACCTCAGAATCTGGTTAGGGTTGACCCGAGATGCCTATCGGAGAACATGTGAGGGTGATCTGAGCGAAGTACGAAAGAGGTCAGCTACCTCGAGTTGCGCTAACGCCTTTCGGAGATTCTCCTCATTTCGTGCCACGATGGACACGTCAGCACCTTTCTTCGTAAGAAGGATGGCTAGGGCAAGGCCAAGGCCACTTGACCCCCCGGTGATGTAGCAATGCTAAAAATACTTTTGTCAGTGACGCGTAGCGTGGTGTAGTGTAGGAACGGCGTGGGAACACACGTACACGACCACTAGGATTCCAGCGAGAACGGGAGGAGATTGGCCAAATCATGACTGATATGAGGATAGACACGAGGAAAACAACTAGACCTACGGAACACGACTGTAACATTTTAAGCCAGTTTCGTGCCTCCCACCCCCAACACCGAGGTTTCGGCGTCTAATATGATTTTAGTAACCGTGATCACGTGAGGGTCTCAGACTCAGACTCGACTCTTGATCAACAGTGGGTAAGTACGCACTCACTCAGAATGCTAGTTTCGCCATTAGTACAAGTCGTATTATGGCCAACCTCACTGAGTGTAGAAATATGATCTGGCCATGCAAGCATGACCATCTGGGGAAAACAACTCGAATGGAGTTTGATAAGGTTTTTGGTATGACAAGTATCTGCCGCCCGCGGCCGCGTCAATGCGGACCGACCGACGATTTGTGCCCAAATGTCACAAGGGATTGCCTCAAAAGCAATTGCCTCAAATCTGACATTATCGCCAAAAATAGGCTCTCACTTCGAAGTCCACGACGTCCCTGCGACTGAACAGTTTGCGCCCAAGGACCGTGACGATGCGCCTGTTGCGGACAAGGAGCACCCCGTTACGACTAGCGTAGGGGTGGTGCTTGCGCGGCAGCAGAGCACGGCAGACGCGAGGACGTTGGCGAGCGTCGACCGACTCTCGACTGAATCGGACGCCGTCATCCTGACCCCGTCGAAGATTTACCACCCGTTTTCACCAGCGGTGGTTGCGTTGCTCATGCCAGCATCCATCTTTGGTACCCTTGCGAGGTTGGGTTTACAGGCGCTCGCCACCTACGATGGCAGGGCCATATTTCCCCTCGCATACCCACAAGCTATAGGATGCCTCGTTATGGGAATCGCACTCCCGCTGAAGGACACCATTAGCATCTAGTGAGTAGTGAGACCGTTTCTTTCTGCCACCTGGCCAAAGGGGTTGGCATTACTAATCACACCCTAAGAAGTTACGGTCCTCTCTACACTGCGATTGCAACAGGTACGTTGAGCGTTTGATTACCACAATCGTGCCTTTGATGGCTCAAATTTTTATATTTAGGCTTCTGCGGCTCTCTCACGACTTTCTCCGGTTGGCAGCTGGACGTTTTCTACTCTTGGATTAACGAGGGAGAATTCCATCGTGGTTGGCTGCGAGATGTCCGTCCCACAGCACTTTGATCAACCTTCTGAGAGCTCACGATTCATACCAGGCAGTTGATGGGGTCTCAAAACTCTTCTTCACCTTGTTAATATCACTTGCATCTCTATTGTTCGGGATTCACATTGGTACGGCACTCCTGCCCCTCATCCCAAAGATGCGAACGCCACCCACTGCGGTGCGGTACACGATATCCGTGGTCTCCTTCCTGTTGTACCTTGCGACCCTTCCCACGTACTTTCTCCTTTCTGCCTCCTTCCGCCACCAAGCGACTGCTGCGCTCCTCTTCAGCTTCCCCGGTACTTTTACGCGTTACGTGTTCTCCGTCTTCCTAAATCCGCGTTGGAAACTACTCCCTGTTGGTACCCTTATGGCCAACGGGCTTGGCACGGCGCTACTCGCCTCGTTCCACGTCCTTCTGGGTCTTCGATCCGCTGTATCTCCTGGTGCATGTTCAATATTACAGGGATTGGGCGATGGATACTGTGGATGTCTCACGACAGTGAGCACATTTGCAGCTGAATTGAATGCTCTGGTGGGTAGGAAACGATGGTTATACGGGACGATTTCCATCGTGGTGGGGCAAGTAGTTATCATACTAATCTTGGGATCAACTCTGTGGACAGGGACGGCGAGTGCGCAGATGAGTTGTAGGCCAGCCATGTAATTACAGTAGTAGAGTTCACGGTCGCAATGGGATTTTTGATACGTCGGAGTGCAAATTGACCTTAGGCTGTGTCGGCCTACGCAATGAACTCTCCGCTATCGAGTACAACAACCATCCACCCACCACTATTCCAATTTTTGTTCCCTTCTCCCCTCTTTCTTCATCATGTCCCGACGAGCCCAACAACAAGGTCCCGTGGATACAAGCCAGCCTGAGGTACCTGAAGATGAGCTATTGAGCGCCACTGGCGAAGGTGATGAAGTAATGGAAGAGGTCGAAGAACAAGAGGGTTACAGTGCGTGTCCAACACCTGTCCACTAGCGTACTATATTGACTTCGAGTACTACTCCCTTCTATCCTACCGACCGTGCTTTGCGATCTGTCGCGCCCCTCATGACACCGACCTCGTCGCGTCGTTTCATTCACCAGCATCGTCGACGCCTACGTCATCCCTAACCTGGATCAGCTGGTTTTGTTCTTTACCTGGCCATGATTACTTCTGCGAGGTTGCAGAGGATTTTATCGAAGACGATTTCAATCTTACTGGGCTTAACGCGATGGTTCCCTTCTGGAAAGAAGCGATGGAGATGGTTTTGGATGTTGAGCCTGGTGCGTCTACTCTCGTGTCTGGGATGAATTCAGTCTCCCTGAAAGCAAGCTATAGATGAAGATTCGGCCAAGATTCCTGACGTCTCGATAGTCGAGGCATCAGCAGAATTGCTGTATGGGCTTGTTCACCAACGCTACGTGCTTACGAGAGCTGGACTCCACGCGATGGTCAGTGAATTCGTTCCCCTCCCAGATCACTATCATGATTGTGATTATGAATCCAAATACTTCTAGGCGGAAAAGTACGAAGCAGGTGTCTTTGGCTCATGTCCACGTGTGTACTGCATGGGCTGCAACGTTGTCCCATGTGGGCGGTCAGACCTTCCAGGACTGGAAACCGTTAAACTATTTTGTCCGAATTGCAATGACATCTATGTCCCCGCAAGCAGCCGTTTCCAGGGCGTTGACGGTGTGCCATACTCCGCATCTTATTAAGTGCCTTGTTCCCTGATCGGTGTCGTCTCTTTGCCAGGCGCTTTCTTTGGCACCACATTCGCTCATCTCTTCTTCCAGACCTATCGAGAACTCATGCCCGCTCCGTTCTGGAAGCAGCCGTCTTCGTCTGGTTCCATGTCACCGTCTCGGTCACCGCGCAGCGTGACGGGGAGTAACTCTTCTCAGCAAGCGCCATTCGTCAATCCCAACCCCCATGGTGGACAAAAACGTGCCGCCGGGAAAGTATATGTTCCCCGTATTTATGGTTTCAAAGTCAGTGAGAGGGCAAAATCTGGCCCCAGAATGCAATGGATGCGATTACGACCAGAATCGTTCGAGGAGTTAGACGAAGTGGACTGGAGAGGCCGGTGGATAGACGATGAAGAAGACCAATACGACGATGGGATTGATGGAGAGGCTGAGGAAGATCGACGTATGGAAGACTTCGATCCGGTGCGTCGTTTCTTTTTCACGGGTGATGTGCGAGTTATCGACATCTTGGACAGGACCATGCAGACGACGACGATGACGACGACGACGAAGAGGAGGAAGAGGAAGAGGATTCAAAAATGGGGGCTGCTCGAGGAAGTCGACGTCACGCTGCGGGTAAATCCAAAGATCCACTCGATCGGCCATTGGTGTGGGCAATGGCGACAGGCTCTGCCTTTGATGCTCGTACCTCGACCTCACGAGGGCCGGCGGTGGGCCAGCTGATATCAGTTTGAATTGAAATTTTGTCAACTAGAATACACAGTTGGCTTTGGGGGGCTTTATTCGATACCATTCAGTGCATCCACAATAATATTAATTTCGCGGACTTGGAGGAATGAGTTAAGTTAATAACTGGCATGGAATGAAACGTGAGAAAATATGGTCGTTAACTGTACAGTTTACAAAGCCACGACCCCTTCCGCGTGCAAGTTGTAGGCAGATACAATCATTTCGCCCTGTCGAGCAAAGCAAGCCGTTCAGCAAGTGAAACATGACAAGGAACAGTGAGTACAGTGTATCACACATTGTATAGTGAGAACACCAGATTGAGGGATGTGGGTGCTGTACTACAGATACACGCCGCGGCCTCAAGCGTGGTCGCCCCACTACCCCAATCGAAAAGGCTGCGCGCCCGAGCCAGCGCAAGGGCATTCTATCAGCAAAGACCAAGTTCGTCCGGTCAATCGTCCGGGAGGTTGCTGGTTTCTCAGCGTATGAACGCCGAGTTATGGAGTTGTTGAGAAATTCAAAGGTGCGTGAGCACGCTGTAAATCCAAGCGATTTATGCCAATCCGACCCGCAAATTGCAGGATAAGAAGGCGCGGAAGCTCACCAAAAAGCGGGTATGTATCCTCGAGTGCGTCTATATCTATGACGCCTCATTGATGTGCCGTTGTTGGTTGGTTTACAGCTCGGAACGTTACTTCGTTCGAAGCGCAAGCTCGAGGAGCTGAGCACCATTATCCAGGAGAGCAGGAGAGCACACTAAGTCGGCGGTCGGTTTACCTGTGACTATCCTTTTTTTTGCCGCATCCCTGTTGTAGGGAAGGCGCAGCGTAATGACTATGTACCGTTAAGCCCTTCGCATGCGAATGTATGCGTGTTTCCCCTGCAATGCGCAATTATGAGACTGAGGTATCTCCGGAAATATTCTGCACAACTTCGAATATGTGAGAGTGGTACGGGTCACATTGATTGGCGCTTGTTCGGCACGGAAAAGGTCAGCCTCGGGCGTCGTGTGGGTAGCAAGGCGCGAGAGCGTCGTGAAAGTGCATGTACTCCTCAACGAGTAATAACACCCTATGACCCAACCCACATCGTGGCAGCAACTGTGGGACCAAGCCCAACCAACACTTAGCAATGCAGAACGATCTTTAGCGAACACATCGGCGCCTGTCGCATCCCGCATCCTTCGTGTCGGGCAGCTTGACGCGGAACTGCTCGACGCCGAGCTTGTCAATCTCCTCCGAGACCCGCTCAGCAAGGCCCTTGGCCTAGCCAACGTACGTTCCCCCGTTACCCCTGAATTAACATATTTTGGCCCTGCTCTCGACTGACGGGTGTGTTTGCGCGTCGCAGTCTACTCTGAAGTCGCGCTTCGACCCGGAGCTGTCGTTGTTCATTCGGCTGACGCTCTATAGACTCTCCATCTGGGCGACGGGCGCATCGTACGGTGCCAAACTTCAAGACCTCAAGTATGTCGTCCCGTCGACGGCCGATGGTCGCGTCCTCTGTGCGTTTGCGACTTTCTGTTTCTCATCCCCACTTTTTTTTTTTCGAAACTTAATGTAATCAACCTTCATCGAAGCGTCTAGGCTGCCTCGGAAGATTCTTCTCGTGCACGGAGCGTTGACGATCGTCTTGCCTTACATACATGCACGTTTGCGCGGGCACGCACTGTCTAAAGCTTGGCCCGATGCCCCCAGCTCGGATCGCAGGAGGAAGGCTTGGGAGCTAATGACCAAATTGGAGACCACGCACGCCGCGATCGCCCTCGCGAGCTTCGTCGCATTCCTCTGGGATGGACGGTGAGCATCGCGATTTCTGCTGCTATAACCCCGCTGCGGCGCGGGCGCGAATGAGGGCGGCAAACCCCCGAAACTGACGCTGTGGTTATCCCTTTTTTTGTTCGCAGATACCGAACCACGGTGGATCGACTGTTGGGTATGAAACTCGTTCCGAACCGGAGACTCGTGCGGCACAACGTTAGTTACGACTTTATGAATCGCCAGATGGTGTGGCACTCATTCACGGTACGTCGACCGTTACAACAGCGCCTATTTGCACCCTCCCCATCGAAAACACGGGACCCCGCTGATTCGTGATTTCGTCGGGCCAACAGGAATTCCTCGTGTTCCTCCTTCCCCTCCTTCCTCACCGCAAACTCCGACGCGTCGCAGGGACCGCGGCGGGTGTCATAATGCATCCGTTGGACGCGCTGTCCAGCCTGATTCCCGCCTCTGCCAGTTCGGCACTCGGCCTCGGGATGAGTGTCGGGAGTGGGCGAACGGACGCTCAATCCCTCGAGCGGGCAAAGTTCGCGCGCCTCCTGGAGGACGAATGTGCGATATGCTACGAAAGTGCCACCACGACGCTAAACATCGCGGACGATATCCAGCCCCAGTCGACTTCTGGTTTGTCCCATGCCACGGCGAGGAAGGGCGAGCCTCCGGCGCACCCGCTCGTGACGCCCTATCGCACTTCCTGCGAGCACGTTTATTGCTATACGTGTGTCGCGGAGAAGATGATACGCGCAGCGGATGAGGGTGGAGGACCATGGGAGTGCCTGCGCTGTGGCAAACCCGTGTTGAGCGCCGAGCGTTTTCACGTCGAGAACGTGTATTGGGCGAGCGAAGGCGAGGAAGGGAGCGTTGGAGAATGGGGAAGCGATTACTTTAATGAGATGGGTAGCAGTAGTTTGAGTGGCATGAGTGCAGGAAGCCGGAGCTGGGTTAGCGGTAGTGACTCAGAGCGGTCAGATTGAC
>Ga0307510_10000290_pt1 | contig 46315 bp, 47 predicted proteins | sample 12_EM_MG_FD_207224 | JGI IMG/M metagenome (GOLD analysis project Ga0307510, IMG submission 207224) | Populus trichocarpa ectomycorrhiza microbial communities from riparian zone in the Pacific Northwest, United States - 12_EM | ecosystem: Host-associated > Plants > Roots > Unclassified | place... | reverse complement strand
ATGTCGGAGACGCGCTGCACCGAGCTGACGATTTCGCTCATGGTCTTGCCGGCGTCGGTCACCAGGCGCGTGCCGCCTTCGACCTTCTCGACGCTGGCGCCGATCAGGGTCTTGATCTCCTTGGCCGCGTCGGCGCTGCGCTGGGCGAGCGAACGCACTTCGCTGGCCACCACCGCGAAGCCGCGGCCCTGTTCACCTGCACGTGCTGCTTCGACCGCCGCGTTCAGCGCGAGGATGTTGGTCTGGAACGCGATGCCGTCGATCACGCCGATGATGTCGACGATCTTCTTCGACGACGCGTTGATCTCGTCCATCGTGGTCACGACCTGCGACACCGCGACGCCGCCGCGAGCGGCCACTTCGGCGGCCGAGGTCGCGAGCTGGTTCGCCTGGCGCGCCGAATCGGCGCTCTGGCGCACCGTGCCGGTGAGCTGCTCCATCGAGCTCGCAGCCTGCTGCAGGTTCGAGGCGGTCTGTTCGGTGCGCGACGACAGATCCTGGTTGCCGGTGGCGACCTCGCTGCTCGCGGTCTGGATGCTGTCGGCCGACTGGCGGACTTGCGTGACCATCGTGTGCAGGTTGGCGTTCATGCCGCCGAGCGAGGTCATCAATTGCGCGATCTCGTCGCTGCCTTCGACTTCCAGGCGCTGCGACAGGTCGCCGTGCGCCACCGCGTCGGCGAGCTTGGCCGCACTGGCGATGGGGCGCGTGATCGAACGCGTCAGCAGCCAGGCGAACACGGCGCCGAGGATCAGGGCCAGCACCGCGACGATCGCCAGGCGCTGCTCGCTCTTCAGCGCGTCGGCATCGATCGCCTTGGCGGTGTCGTCGATGGACTGGGTCTGGAAGTCCAGGTAAGCCTTCATCGCCGCCACATACGCCGGCGTGGCCGTCATGAAGTCGGTGTCGTAGATGCGTGTGGCTTCGTCCGAGTTGCCGGCGCGCTTGGCCTTCATCATCGAATCGCGCGCGGCCAGGTAGGCCTTGCGCGTGTCGGTCATGCGGTCCATCACCTTCTGCTCTTCGGGCGAGGTCGGCAGCGCCTGCAGCGCCTTCGTGATGTCGTTGCCGCGTGCGGTCGATGCCTTCACCTCGTCGGCGAACAGTGCTTCCAGGCTCGGGTCCGAGCTCTTCGCGATCGCCTTGCCGCGCACCACGCCCACCGCCACGTTGCGGAACCACTCGGCCGTGAGGCGCTCCTTGGCGATCGGGATCGCCATCATGTCGCGCGTCGCTGCAGCGGTGCTGCTCAGACGCCAGACGCCGATCGTCACGATGAAAGCGAGCAGCGCCAGGATGATGGCGAAACCGCCGCCGAGGCGTACACCAATGCGCAGGTCATTGAGTTTCATGGGAGGGCTTTCGTTGGAGTTGTCGTGATCAGCGTGAGCTGGCTTCGAGCTTGAAGGTGCCGACGACCTGGGCCAGGCGCACGGCCTGTTCCTTCAGGCTTTCGGCGGCGGCGGTGGATTCCTCGACGAGCGCGGCGTTCTGCTGCGTCATCTGGTCGAGCTGGGCCACGGCGCCGTTGATCTCGCCGATGCCCTGGCTCTGTTCGCCGGCGGCGGCGGTGATCTCGCCGATCATGTCGGAGACGCGCTTGACCGAACTGACGATCTCCTGCATCGTCGCGCCCGCATCGGTCACGAGTCGGGTGCCGCCTTCGACCTTCTCGACGCTCGCGCCGATCAGGCCCTTGATCTCCTTGGCCGCATCGGCCGAGCGGCTCGCCAGGCTGCGCACTTCGCTGGCCACCACCGCGAAGCCGCGGCCTTGCTCGCCGGCGCGGGCTGCTTCAACGGCAGCGTTGAGCGCGAGGATGTTGGTCTGGAACGCGATGCCGTCGATCACGCCGATGATGTCGGAGATCTTCTTCGACGAGGCGTTGATATCGTCCATGGTCTTGACGACCTGCGCGACCGCGTTGCCACCGCGCACCGCCACTTCGGTGGCCGTCGCCGCGAGCTGGTTGGCCTGGTGCGCCGACTCCGAGCTCTGCCGCACGGTGGCGGTGATCTGCTCCATCGACGAGGCGGTCTGCTGAAGATTGGACGCGGCCTGCTCGGTGCGGGCCGACAGGTCCTGCGAGCCGACCGCGATTTCTGCGGATGCGGTGCCGATGCTGTCGGTCGAGCTGCGCACTTCGCCCACCAGCGTGCGCAGCGAGCCTTGCATCTGGCCGAGCGCGCGCAGCAGGTCGCCGAGCTCGTCCTTGCGGTCGGAGTCGACCGGTTGCGACAGGTCGCTGGCCGCGATCACGCGGGCCGAGCCGACGGCTTCGTGCAGCGGCACGGTGACCGAACGCGTGATCACGACGGCCATCGCCACACCCACCGCGAGGCTGGCGCCGAGCAGCGCCAGCAGCGCGTTGCTGGCGCTGCGGATGCCGCTGTTCAGGTCTTGCGCGTCCTGCTGTGCGAGCTTGTCCTGGTATTCCTGAACCTTGGCCATCGCGGCGAGATAGGCCTCCGAGGCCGGCAGCATCTTGGTCTTGAGCTGCTCTTCCGCGGCGACGTGGTCGACATTCTTGATCATCTCGAACACCGCGTTGCGCGAGGCGATGTATTCGCTGCGCTTCTTCGCCACCGCGGCCATCAGGTCCTTGCCTTCGGGGGTGACGATCGCGGCTTCCACCTTCTGCTGGATCGCGGTGATCTCGGCCGAGGTCTTCTTGACCAGCGGGCTGAAATACGCCTCGACCTCCGGCTGGCCGGCGGTCTTCGCGACCGCGACCGCGCGGGCCACGTTGAGCTGCGTCTTGCCGTACCAGTCCTGCGTCAGCTCGGCCTGCTCCTGGTAGCTGAGCAATGTGGCGAGGCCGGCATTCGTCGAGGCGAAGCGGCTGTAGGCGATCGCGACGACGACCAGCATCAGCACCAGCACGGCGCCAAAGCCCAGGCTGAGCCGGGTGGCGATTCGCAGATTGTTCAGTTTCATGTGGGTATTCCCGTTTGCTTTGCGACGCGTGTCTCGGTCCGCGCCGATGAAATCGAATTCAGGCCCTGTACATATCGGCATGCGCGAGCGCGAATTGAGCAAGATCAATCAGTCGATCCGCACCGTCTCACTTGTGAAAAAGCCCGCAACACCGAGGTGATGCGGGCCTTTGTGTTTCTGGCTTCAGCGCAGATCAGTGGCGCGAACGACGCACCAGGCTGCCGACGTCCAGGATCAGCGCGACGCGGCCGTCGCCCATGATCGTGGCGCCCGAGATGTCGTTGACGCGGCGGTAGTTGGCTTCGAGGTTCTTCACCACCACCTGCTGCTGGCCGAGCAGTTCGTCCACCAGCAGCGCCACGCGGCCACCCTCGGCTTCGGCGACGACGACGATGCCGCCGGCGTTGTCGAAGTTGAAGCGCGGCACGCTGAACACCTGCTCCAGATCGAGCACCGGCATGTATTCGTCACGCACCTCGATCACGCGGCCATCGCCGCCGATGGTCTTGATGACGCCAGGCTGCACCTGGAACGATTCGATCACCGACGACAGCGGCAGGATGTAGACCTCGTCGCCCACGCCGATCGACATGCCGTCCATGATGGCCAGCGTCAGCGGCAGGCGAACCTTCACGCTCATGCCGTAGCCTTCGGCCGAATCGATCTCGACCGTGCCGCCGAGCGCGGTGATGTTCTTCTTCACCACGTCCATGCCGACACCGCGGCCGGAGACGTCGGTGACGACGTCGGCGGTGGAGAAGCCGGGCGCGAAGATCAGGCCCCAGACTTCGGCATCGGTCATCGAGTCGGGTGCCTCGATGCCGCGTTCGCGCGCCTTGCTCAGCAGCTTGGTGCGCGACAGGCCCTTGCCGTCGTCACGCACCTCGATCAGGATGGAGCCGCCTTGATGCGACGCTGCCAGCGTGATCGTGCCGTGTTCCGGCTTGCCCTTGGCCAGGCGCTCGGCCGGGCTTTCGATGCCGTGGTCGCAGCTGTTGCGCACCAGGTGCGTCAGCGGGTCGGTGATCTTCTCGACCAGGCCCTTGTCCAGTTCGGTGGCCTCGCCCTGCGTCACGAACTCGACCTTCTTGCCGAGCTTGGCCGCCAGGTCGCGCAGCATGCGCGGGAAGCGCGAGAACACCATCGACATCGGAATCATCCGGATCGACATCACCGACTCTTGCAGGTCGCGGGTGTTGCGGTCCAGATCGGCCAGGCCGGCAGCGAGTTGCTGGTACAGGCCGGCGTCGATCTGCATGCTGTTCTGCGCCAGCATGGCTTGCGTGATCACGAGCTCGCCGACCAGGTTGATGAGCTGGTCGACCTTCTCGACCGAGACGCGCAGCGTCGACGATTCGAGCGCGGCGGCCGGTGCCTTCTCGGCGCGGGCCGGTGCACGGGCCGCGGCCTTGGGTGCGTCGGCTGCGGGCGTGTCGGCCTTGATGCCCGACTCGGCAGAGGCGTCGGCGGCAACGCTGCCCGGCGCGCCGGGGGCGTTGTCGAAGAAGCCGTAGCCCGGATCGGTCTGTTCCAGTTCGGCAGCGGGCGGTGCGCCCGGGGCGCCGGCGTGGAAGCCGTAGCCCGCGGTCATCGGCAGCAGCGCGACCTGGTCGCGGGCCACGTGGAAGGTGAACAGGTCCAGCAGGTCGTTGTCGGTGCTGGTGGTGACGACGCGGAAGCGCCGCATGCCGTCGCCCGACTGGCCGCCGTCGATCGGCTCGATCGTGCCGAGGTCGGTGATCTCGTTGAAGAGTTCGATCAGGCTGTTCGCCTGTGCCGGGTCCTTCAGCGGGCCGACGCGCACTTCGAGTTCGCGGGCCTGGTTGGCGTTGGCGACCGGTGCGTTCAGCGGCACTTCGGCCGGCGCTGCAGCGACCGGCGCAGGTGCGGCCGCAGCCACAGGCGCAGCGGCCTTGGGCGGCGGTGCCGAACCGGCGCTCATCGCGCGGATGCTGACCAGCAGGTCGGCCGTGTCGATCACGTCGCCACCCGAGCCCTGGTGGCGTGCCAGCTGGGCGCGCAGTGCGTCGCCCGATTGCAGCAGCACGTCGACCATCGCGGCGGTGGGTTGCAGTTCGTGGCGGCGCAGCTTGTCCAGCAGCGTCTCCATCTGGTGCGTCAGTTCGGCCACGTCGGCAAAGCCGAAGGTGGCGGCGCCGCCCTTGACCGAGTGCGCGCAACGGAAGATGGAGTTCAGCTCCTCGTCGTCGGCGGCCTCGATGTCGATCTCGAGCAACTGCGCTTCCATGCGGTCGAGGTTCTCGCCCGCTTCTTCAAAGAACACCTGGTAGAACTGGCTCAGGTCAATGCCTGCGCCGATGTTCGCACCTTCGGTTGTCATCTCACCCATGAAAAGTTCTCCTGCTGACCTTGTGTGCAAACCGCTTCAGCGGATCACTTTCTTGATGACCTCGATCAGCTTGGCCGGATCGAAGGGCTTGACCAACCAGCCGGTGGCTCCGGCGCTGCGGCCGGCCTGCTTCATCTGGTCGCTCGACTCGGTCGTCAGGATCAGGATGGGCGTGGCCTTGAACTTCGGGTTGTCGCGCAGCTTCTTGGTCAGGCTGATGCCGTCCATGCGCGGCATGTTCTGGTCGGTGAGCACCAGATCGAAATCGGTCTTGCCGGTCTTTTCCCAGGCGTCCTGGCCGTCGACGGCCTCGACGACGCTGTAGCCCGCGCTCTTGAGCGTGAACGCCACCATCTGGCGCATGGACGCAGAGTCGTCGACTGCGAGGATTGAATGCATGTAGTTCTCCAGATTGCCTGTGGCGTATTCGGTCGATCGGGTTGAAATCTTTAAGCGAGGCGTCAGAACAGCTCGACCGAGCCGGCGTCCATCTCGTCCTGCGTCACGGGGTTCGGCCGCAACGGGGCTTCTTCGACGACGGCAGCGCCGTCCTCGTCATCGCCCATGGTTTCGCGGGCGATGCGGTCGGCGCAATTGCGCAACCGCTGGTTGGTGTGGGCAATCAGCTGCGAGGCCATGTCCTGGAACTGCAGCGCGGTGATCGCGCCGCCCAGGTGTTGCATCACGCTGTCGAACAATTCTTGGGAAGGCGAATCCTGAGCGGCCTCGACCAGCTCCTGGATGTTGCCCGCAGCGCCGTGAAAGCCCTGCATGAGCTCGTCGCAGGCATGCGTCAGCAGGCCCTGGAGGCGTTCCAGATCGTTGCTCGCCGTCATCAGGTTGTCCTGGATGTCGACGGCTGCGATCAGGGGCATCGCTGGCGCCGTGGGCGCCTCATTGGCTTGTGTGTTCAGCATCGTGCGTCCGTCGTCGGCAAGGGTTCTTGGTCTCGGGGCTTGCGCATGTTCCGGTTTTCGGCACGCTGAACCCGGACCTGAGCGGAATCAACACCGTGAATGCCGCCTATTTCAAAGCTTGGGCCGGCGGCACGGCATACTCCGGGCCATGCAGCCCCTGGCCACGACCGGGTATGCCGAGCGCCAGCTGCGCGTTCTGCACCTCGAAGATTCCGAACTCGACCACGAGCTGATGCTGGCGCACCTGATGCGCGGCGGCCTGCGCGTCACGATGCGCCGCATCGACTCCGAAGCCGAGTTCATCGCCGCGATCCACGGCGACTGGGACGTGATCATTTCCGACTACAACCTGCCGGGCTTCTCGGGCCTGGTCGCGCTCGACCTGCTGAAAGCGCACGGCCGCGACATCCCGTTCATCCTGGTCTCGGGCGAGATCGGCGAAGACACCGCGGTGGAGGCGATGCGCAACGGCGCGAGCGACTACCTGCTGAAGAACAACCTCGCGCGCCTCGTGCCGGCGCTGCTGCACGCGCTCGAGGCCACCGAAACGCGCCTGGCGCGCGAGCGCGCCGACCGCGAGCTCGACGAATCCAAGCAGCGGCTGCGCGAGCTGGCCCAGCATCTGCAGAACAGCATCGAGCAGGAGCGCACCGCGATTTCGCGCGAAATTCACGATGACGTGGGCGGCTCGCTGACCGCGCTCAAGTTCGACCTGGCCTGGATCGCCCGCCATTCCGACTCGCCCGAGGTGCTGACGCGCGTCAACTCGGCGCTCGAGACCGTGACGCTGGCGATCGATTCGAGCAAGCGCATCATGCACAACCTGCGCCCGGCCATCCTGGAGCAGGGGCTGGTGGCCGCGCTGCAGTGGCTGGCCTCGCGCTTCGAGCGCCGCACCGGCATCGAGTGCGTCGTGCGCCTGCCGGGCGGCCCGCCGCTGGAGCTGCCCACCGGCGTGCCGCTGGTGGCCTACCGCACCGCGCAGGAGGCGCTCACCAACGTCAGCAAGCATGCGCAGGCGACACGGGTCGTGATCGATCTGGCGCTGGCCGGCGGGGTGCTGTCGCTGGAGATCAGCGACAACGGCCGCGGCCTGAGCAACGACGATCTGGCCAAGGTGCGCTCGTTCGGCATCCGCGGCCTGCACGAGCGCGCCGGCACCGTGGGCGGGTGGGTCGAGCTGGGCAGCAGTGTGGGCGGGACGACGATGATTCTGTCCGTCCCCTTGAATCCGCTCGGGATCGCTGATATACCGTCTCAACCCGTTCATGACTCCGACGACCCCAGCCAGTGGGGTGACCTTTGAGGATCGCCGCCTGCCCATGATCAAGGTATTTCTCTGCGACGACCACGCGCTGATCCGGCGCGGCATCCGCGACACTTTGTCGGATGCACCGGACATCGAAGTCGTCGGCGAGGCGGGCGACTACGGCGAATTGCGCACGCTGATGCGCGATCACACCGCCGATGTCCTGGTGCTCGACATCAACCTGCCCGGCCGCAGCGGGCTCGATGTGCTGCATGTGCTGAAGGAAGAAGTCACCACGATGCGGGTGCTGGTGGTGTCCATGTACCCCGAAGACCAGTACGCGATCCGCGCGCTGCGCGCCGGCGCGTTCGGCTACGTCAACAAGGGCGGCGACCCGGCCCAGATCGTTGCCGCGGTGCGCACGGTGGCGCAGGGCCGCAAATACGTCACGCCCGAGATCGCGCAGATGCTGGTCGAGAGCCTGACCGCGCCGGCCATCGCCAACGCGCACGAGAAGCTCTCCGACCGCGAGCTGCAGACGCTGGTGATGATCGCCTCGGGCAAGCGCCTGTCCGACATCGCCGAAGAACTCATGCTCAGCCCCAAGACCGTGAGCGTCTACCGCGCACGCGTCCTCGAGAAACTGGGCCTGACCAACAACTCCGAGATGACGGTCTACGCGATCCGCAACGGCCTCGTCGGCTCCGAATAGCGCACACGCCACGCCGCAGGTGCACAGCGCTGCGGCATGGTTCACGGTCGAGGGCGGCTTGGATGGTGGGTGCTCACCCTTGGGCGTTGAAACCCTGCAAGATGTTCTCTCCTCGGCCGCGCCAGTAGCGCGCGGCCGCCTTTCGTTTCCCGATGGGAGCTGGATGGATCAGACCTTCGCCCTGGTGGTGCTGGCCAGTCTGGCAGTGACCTCGGCGCTGCTGTGGCTGTCCGCCGAGACGCATGCTGCCTCGGCCGGGCGCCCGAAAGCGCTCGCGCGCGCGCTCGTCGCGGGCAGCGTGGTGCTGGGCGCCTGCGGCATCTGGTGGCCTGCGCATGCGCTGCATGTGCATGACGCCGGCACCGTGGCGGGCAAGGCCTCGTTCGCGTTGGCCTGGGTGTCGGCGCTGCTGCTGCCGGCCCTGGCGGGTGGTGTCGGCAGCGAATGGCGTCGGCGTGCCTGGGGCTGGGTCGGCGTGCTGGGTGTCGCGATGCCCATCGTCGCGTATGTGCAAGCCATGCTGGGCGCGCCGGGCGTGTTCCGCATGTCCGATGCGCCGGCCTGGTTGAGCACCGGCACCTTGACGCTGGGGTTGTCCGCCGTGCTGATCGCGATGCAGCTGCGGGTGACGTCGGCCCGCCGCACCAGCCAGCTCCGCGCTGCGGCCGCCCTGGGTGCCGCGCTGCTGCTGTGCCTGGGCGCGGTGGTGTCGGTGATCCCGGTCGCGTCGATCGCGTTCTCGGTCCAGGACTGGATTCCGACCGTGCTGCTGGTGGCCACCGCCTTGCTGCTGCGCGCGGTCCTGCTGCATGGCGGCCCGGCCGCGGGCGCCACGCCGGCGCGTCGCTCGCGCTCGGCCGCGCTCGACCACCTCACCGGCCTGCCGACACGGCTCTACCTCGAAGCCAAGCTGCACGCGGCGGCGAAGCGGTCCGACGCCGGTGCGGGTGCGCTCGCGGTCTTCTTCATCGACCTCGACGGCTTCAAGCCGGTCAACGACACCTATGGCCACCGCAGCGGCGACCGCGTGCTGGAGCAGGTCGGCCAGCGCCTGCAGGTGCTCGCGCGCAACGGCGACGTGGCCGCGCGCATCGGCAGCGACGAGTTCCTGCTGCTCGGCACGCAGGTGCCGAACCAGGAGGCGGCGGCCCAGCTCGCGGCGCGCGTGATCGACGTGCTCAGCCGCCCCTACAAGCTCGACGAGCGCGAGGTCACGATCTCGTGCTCGGTGGGCATCGCCGTCTATCCCGACCAGTGCGCCGAGAACAAGCTGATCGCGCGCGCCGACGCGGCCATGTACGCCGCCAAGAAGGCCGGCGGCTCGCGCTCCTGCTTCTACGCGCCCGAAATGGACGCCGACGTGCAGCAGAACTTCGACATGCTGCGCGACCTGCGCCAGGCCCTCACCAACGACGAACTGGAGCTGTACTTCCAGCCCAAGATCGATGTGCGCAGCGGCAAGGTCACCGCGGCCGAGGCGCTGATCCGCTGGCAGCACCCGACGCGCGGGCTGGTGATGCCCAACGCGTTCCTGCCGCTGGCCGAGCGTTCGGGGCTGATCGGGCCGCTCGGCAACTGGGTCATCGAGGCCGCGTGCAAGCAGGCCCGCGCCTGGCGCGACAAGGGCCTGCGCATGCGCGTGGCGATCAACCTGTCGGCGCACCAGATGCGCCAGGAAGACATCGTCGACCGGATCGCACTGGCGCTGGAGCGCTACCGCATCCACCCGTCGCTGCTCACCTGCGAGATCACCGAGACCGCGGCGATGGAAGACACGGTCGCGACGCAGGAGACCTTCCGCCGCCTCGGCGAACTCGGCACGCATTTGTCGATCGACGACTTCGGCACCGGCTACTCGAGCCTGAGCTATCTGCGCCAGCTGCCGGCCGAGGAGCTCAAGATCGACGGCAGCTTCGTGAAAGACGTCGACAGCAGCCCCGATGCGCGCGCCATCGTCGACGCGGTCGTGAAGCTCGCACATGCGCTGGGCCTCAAGGTGGTGGCCGAGGGCGTCGAGACGCTGCGCCAGCAGAAGGTGCTGGTCGACATGGGCTGCGACGAATTGCAGGGCTATCTGTTCGCGCGGCCGATGACGGCGCGCGCGCTGCTGCTGTGGGCGATGGACGACCGCTCGGTCTCGGCGGTGTTCCGCCCCTCGCTCTTCGGCGAGACCCGCCAGGCCAGCCGCGAGATGTCGCAGCAGGCGACGACGCGGCTCGGCTGAACCCGGTTCATCTGCGGGCTCGCGCGGCCCACCCCGCGCTTGCGGGTCGCGCTTCCGACACCCTTCGATGTATTTGGACGTATATTTCGCTGCATGCCGACTCGTGATGCCGATCACGAATCGCGGTGCGCCGCGGCAGGCGTTTCAAATTCATCGGGAGTGATCTTCATGTCGACCTCGTTCTCGCGACCCGTCCGCTCCGGTGGCCGCTCCAGTGGCCGCTGTGTCGCCGCCGCGCTGCTGGTGTTCGCATCGGCATGGAGCGCTGCACAGACTTCGTCGCAGGTCTCGATCGGCGGCGCGGTGCAGGCGCCCGCGAGCTACGACCTGGCGGCGCTGCAGGCCTTGCCGTCGACCACGCAGACCGTGTCCTTCCTCAGCGGCAGCACGCCGCAGACGCACGAGTACACCGGCGTCTCGATGTGGAACTTGCTGAACAGCGCCGGCATCGTCACCGACCCTGCGGTGAAGAACGACGTGCTCGGCAAGTACGTGGTCGCGACCGGCGCCGATGGCTACCGCAGCGTGTTCTCGCTCGGCGAGCTGAACCCGTCCTTCGGCAACCGCCCTGACCTGGTCGCCTATGCGGAGACGCTGAACGGCAGCACGCAGCCCCTGGGCAGCGACGGCTTCGCGCGGACCACCGCGGTGGGCGACATGCGCGGTGGCCGCTATGTCTCCAACCTCGTGTCGCTCGACGTGTTCGACTCGGGCAGCACCGCGACCGGCACCGGCGGCGGCGTCAGCGGCGCGTTCACGGTGTCGGGCGACGTGCTGCATGGCGCGAGCTTCGACCTCGCCGCGCTGCAGGCGTTGCCTGGCCGCAGCGTGACCGTCGGCGCCGATGTCTTCACTGGCGTGAGCTTCTGGGACCTGCTGAACACCACCGTCGGCCTGGCCACCGACGCCAGCGTCAAGAACGATGTGCTCGGCATGTATGTGGTGGCCACCGGCAGCGATGGCTACCAGTCGGTGTTTTCGATGGGCGAACTCGATCCGCTGTTCGGCAACCAGCCCGACCTGATCGCGTTCGGCGTCGGCAGCGACGGCCTGGGCGGCGATGGCTTCGCGCGGCTGGTCGTGCCGGGCGATGGCAAGCACGGCCGCTACGTGTCCAACCTCGTCAGCCTGGAGGTCTTCCACGCGGCGATGGTGCCCGAACCGGCCGCGTATGCGCTGATGCTGTTCGGGCTGGGATTCGTCGGCCTGTTGGCGCGGCGCGGGAGAGCTCGCCATGTCGCATGAACTGACGCACAAGGTCGAGTTGCGCGCGGTCGAATTCGCGCCCGAGGTCGAACGCTTCGCGCTCGTGTTCGCCGAGGCCGATGGCGCGACGCACCGCATGGAGCTGCCGATCTGGGCCGCGCATCAACTCGCGCGCGCATTGCCGCGGCTGGGCGTGGCGATCGAGGCGGCCGACGAGCGGGTGCTCAGAGCACAGACGCGCTGAGCGCTGATGCGCGGCTCGCGGTCGCGTCAGGCGCTGCGGGTGGCGCGCTGGCGCACGCACTCGAGGTAGCGCTGGCCGTCGGGTGGCAGCCCGCTGCGCTGCGAGGCCCAGATCATCTCGCCCAGGCACTCCATCACCTGGTGCTGCGCCTCGTGTGCCGAACCCAGCTTGCGGCTCAGCAGCGCGTGCGCCTGCTTGATGCCGCTGGGCTGGTCGATCGCGATCTGCTCGGTGATCGACAGGTGCATCGACAGGTGCAGGAAGGGGTTGGTGCGGCCGGCCTCCACGTCGTAGACGCTCGCCAGCGCGCGCGGCAGGTCGGCGAGGTCGTCGAAGTATTCGGGATGCTGGCTGATCCAGTCGGCGGCGGTGGCCTCCATCGGCGTCAGCGGCAGTTGCTCGCGGTGCTTGCGGTAGGTCTCGCAGAAGAAGCTGCGGACATCGTTTTGAGAAGGCTGGAACATCGCGGCAATTTTTGCACCCTTCAAGCGGAACGAACGGTATCGACGAATAATCCGGGGCCCGTGTCGGGCCATCCGCAGAAAATCGGCCGATCGACACCCACTGTTGCACAGGCAGCCCACTCCCATGAACGTCACGACCGAACAGCTCTTCGACAACGCCCGCACCCACAACGGCTTCGCGAACGAGCCGATTCCCGAAGCCACGCTGCGCCAGCTCTACGACATGGTCAAGTGGGGCCCGACCTCAGCCAACAGCAGCCCGGCGCGCTTCATCTTCGTGACCAGCGCCGAAGGCAAGGCCAAGCTGCTGGCCGGCATGTCGGCGGGCAACTTCGACAAGACCAAGGCCGCGCCGGTGTCGGTGATCGTCGGCATGGACATGGCGTTCTACGAGAAGCTGCCGGCGCTGTTCCCGCACGCCGATGCCAAGTCGTGGTTCGTCGGCAACCAGCCGATGATCGACGCGACCGCGTTCCGCAACTCCAGCATCCAGGGCGGCTACCTGATCCTGGCCGCGCGCGCGCTCGGCCTCGACTGCGGCCCGATGAGCGGCTTCGACCCGGCCAAGATCGACGCCGCCTTCTGGGCCGGCACCACGGTCAAGACCAACTTCATCGTCAACCTCGGCCGCGGCGACGCGAGCAAGCTGTTCGGTCGCAGCCCGCGCCTGAGCTTCGACGAGGCCTGCAGCATCGTCTGAGCATTTGATCACCGACCCCTGGTTCTACGCCGTCGCCGTTCCGGCGGTGCTGCTCATGGGCTTGTCCAAGAGCGGCTTCGGCGCGGGCTTCGGGTCGCTGGCCACACCGCTGCTGGCGCTCGCGGTGCCGGTGCCGCAGGCCGCGGCCATCATGCTGCCGCTGCTGCTGGTGATGGACGCGGTCGGCGTGAAGGCCCTGTTCCTGCAGCGCGACAAGGCCTTGATCCGGCTGCTGATACCGGCCGGGCTGCTCGGCACGGTGCTGGGCACCTTGTCGTTCGGCGTGCTGTCGTCCAAGTCGGTCGCGGCCATCGTCGGCGCGCTGACGCTGCTCTTCCTCGCGCAGCGGCTGCTGTTTCCGCCGCGTGCCGATTCGAAGCCGCCGCCGCGCTGGCTCGGCTTCATCCTCGGCATCGCCTCGGGTTTCACGAGCTTCGTCGCGCATGCCGGCGCGCCGCCGGTGAGCGCCTACGTGCTGCCGCTGCGGCTCGCGCCGATCACCTTCACCGCGACGATGGCGACCTTCTTCGCGGTCGTGAACCTGTCGAAATGGGTGCCCTACGCGTGGCTCGGTCTGATCGACTGGCGCAACCTCACGACCTCGCTGGTGCTGGTGCCGATCGCGCCGATCGGCGTGTGGCTGGGCGTGCGCATGGTCAAGCACATTCCGCAGCAGCTGTTCTATCAACTGGTCTACGCGGGCATGCTGCTGACCGGCGTGAAGCTGCTCTGGGACGGGCTGCACTGAGCCCCGCGGCCGTCAGGGCTTGAGCGTCAGCCGCGCGGCCGGCCGTGTCAGCGTGCGCTTGGTCGGCTTCGCGCCGGCAAGCAGTTGCACATCGATGCGCTGCACCGCCGGGAAGGCCTCGAAGATGCGCAGATCGATGAAGGCCGGCGCGCCCTTGCCGCACTTGAACGAGTAGCTCGCGTCGAGGTCGGCGTGGGCCGCGTCGCCACCCTTGTCGCTCTCCAGCGCAGAGGCGTTCAGCGAGACCGGCCCGGCCGTGCAGCCGGCCGCCGCGTCGACGCGGAACATCGTGGCCACGGTCTGCAGCGCCGAGATCGCGACATCGACGCGCTGCCTTTCGGCATCGGTGCGCGGTGCGCGTTCGAAGCCGACCAGGTTGGCCAACGGCGTGTCCATCAGCAGCGATACGCGCGTGCCTTCGATCGACACATCGAGCTTGACCACGCCGTGCTCGTGCGGCCCCGCGGCGAACGCGTGGGACGCGACGAGCGCGCTGCACAGCAGCAGCGCGGCGCAGGCCGGGCGCAGCCGCCGCGCCATCAGCCGGCCAGCTTCTCGACGACCGCGCGCAGCACGACCGCGAACGACAGGATCACGACGAACCAGCCGATGCCGCGCCGGAATCGCATCGTCACCTGTTCGGTTCGCGCGCTGCCGAGCACGCGGCACAGCAGCTGCGAACTGGCGGTGCTGGCCACCAGCATGCCGACCGAGAACAGCAGGCCCGCGAGCACGCCGGCGAACCAGCCGCCGCGGTGCGTGGCGAACACGCTCCAGGCCGACACATGCGCGAGCGTGTCGATCACGAGCGCGAACAGCAGGCCGATCGCGATCGTCGACCACAGGTCGGTGCGCTCGCGCAGCGCTGCCGGCAACAGCCGCATGCGGACCGAACTCGGCTTGTAGTCGCCCGGCGCGAGCAGCGTGCGCAGGTTCCAGGCACCGAGCAGCGCGAGCAGCAGCAGGGGCAGCCACTCGGTGATCGCCACCAGCAGCGGCGGCATCGTGAACGACGCGGCGAGCAGGCTCACCGCGAGCGCCAGCACCGCGACCGCGGCACCGTGGCCGAGCGCGAACAGGCTGCCGGTCCACGGCGCGTGCGGCTCGTGGTGATCGAGCGCGCGCAGCGTCATGCCGTCGATCGCGGCGATGTGGTCGGGTTCGACGCCGTGGCGCAGGCCGAGCACAAAGAAGAGCGCGAGCCCGCTCAGCGGCAGGGTATCGACGGCCGTCATGCCGCGCAATCCGCGCACAGGCCGTGCAGCGTGACCTCGTGGGTGTTGACGACGAAGCCCTTGGGCGCCAGATCCTTCATCGGACCGGGGCAGCCATGCAGCGTGTAGACGCGGTCGCAGGCGCTGCAATGAAAGTGATGATGGTGGTGGTGCTGATGCGCGCCACCCTTGTGCGCATCGGTGCACGCCGCCTCGAAGCGCGTGGCCTGGCCGGGCAGCATGACCTTGACGATGCGCTCGTCGTCCTGCAGCGCGCTCAGGTTGCGGTAGATGGTCGACAGGTTCAGGCTCGCCACGGAGGCCTGCGCGAGCGCGAGGATCTCGCTCGGCGTGAGCGCGCGGCCGGCGTGGTCGATCACGTCGAGCACGGCCTGGCGCTGGCGGGTGTTGCGTTCCATGGGACGGCATCTTAATGCAAATGGATTGGCAATAGTGCCAACAGTGGCAAGAGGGGCGGGCCGCGGGAAAGTCCGTCTTCAGTGGCCGCGCCGCAGGCCGATACAGGATCAGCCCCGCTTCACGGATGATTCCCATGCTGTCTCTGCGTCAAATTTCGGTCCGTTCCCGTTTCGTGCTGGTGATGGCCTCGGTCACGGTCTCGCTGGTCGGCGTCGGGCTCTGGGGCTTCGCGTCCAGCAAGTCCGGCAACGACGTCACCTCGCGCCTGTTCCAGGAGTCGACTGCGGCGAGCGCCGAGATCGGCAACCTGCGCGAATCGCTCAGCAACCTGCGGCGTTACGAGGCCACGATGATGGCCACCGCGTCGGCGAATCCGACCGGCGTCGAGGATGTGGTCAAGCTGTGGAAGCAGGAACTCGCGACGACCGAGAAGATCGGCGCACGCCTGGTCGCCGCCAACCCCGGCGACGGCACGATTGCCGGCATGGTGGCGACGCAGAACAAGCTGGTCGGCGAGTACGCCGCGGTGATCGCGCCGATCGCCACGCAGCTGCAGGGCGCGACGATGGACGCGAGTGTCGCGTTGGCCTACGCCGGCAAGGCCGAGGACACGCTCAAGGCGCTGCAACAGAACACCGCCGCGCTGCTGCAGGCGCAGCAGGCCGCGCTCGACGCGAATCGCCAGACGCTCGCTGCCGATGCCACGACCGCCGCGACGCTGCGCCTGCTGCTCGTGGGCGGCACGCTGGCGCTGTTCCTGCCGCTGATGTGGCTCACGCTGCGCTCGGTCTGCGGGCCGCTCGACGAGGCCATCCATGTGGCCAGTCGCATCGCCACCGGCGACCTCGGCGCCGAGTGGACGGTGCGCGAGAACGACGAGCCGGCGAGGCTGATGCTCGCGCTGCAGAAGATGCAGCACGAGCTGCGCAGCCTGGTCGGCAAGGTGCGCGAATCGGCCGAGAGCATCCAGACCTCGAGCTCGGAGGTCGCGACTGGCAACCTGGACCTGAGCGAACGCACCGAGCAGACCGCGTCCAATCTGCAGCAGACCGCTTCGTCGATGACCGAACTCACGAGCGCGGTGCGCCAGAGCGCGCAGGCGGCGGCGCAGGCCAGCCAGCTCGCGTCGTCGGCGTCCGACGTGGCCAAGCGCGGCGGCGAGGTGGTCACGCGCATGGTCTCGACCATGGAAGAAATCAATGCCAGCTCGGCCAGGATCGCCGACATCATCGGCGTGATCGACGGCATCGCGTTCCAGACCAACATCCTCGCGCTGAACGCGGCAGTGGAAGCGGCACGCGCTGGCGAGCAGGGCCGCGGCTTCGCGGTCGTCGCCAGCGAAGTGCGCTCGCTCGCGCAGCGCTCGGCGGAGGCCGCCAAGGAGATCAAGGTGCTGATCGGCACCTCGGTCGACAAGGTCGAGTCGGGCTCGCAGCTGGTGCAGGGCGCGGGCACGACGATGAACGAGATCGTCGCGAGCGTGAAGCGCGTGGCCGACATCATCGGCGAGATCACGGCCGCATCGGCCGAGCAGTCCGGCGGCATCGAACAAGTGAATGCCGCGGTGATGGAACTCGACCGGATGACGCAGCAGAACGCGGCGCTGGTGGAGCAGTCGGCCGCTGCGTCGGAAAGCCTCAAGCACCAGGCGGGCGTGCTCGCCGGGACGGTGTCGGCGTTTCGGTGCGGCGACGAGGACCTTGCCGACGCGCCTTCTACCGCTGCCGACGAGGCCGACGAGATCCACGCCGCAGCCTGAGCACAGCTGGCGCGCCTGAGGTCAGGCGGGCGGTCGGCCCTCGGTGTCGTCCTGGTCGGTCCAGCCGCCGCGGGTCTGCCGCTTGGCTGCTTCCAGGCGCTCCTGCGCGAACTGCTCTTCGAGCTGCTGACGGCCCTGCTTGGCCGCGGCGAGCAGCTTGTCGGCGTCCTTGCGGTGTGGCGCCATCTTCAGCAACTGCTCGACGTTGTGGCGCCGAAAGCGCAGCGCCAGCGTGCGCGCCTGATGGCGCTCCCAGCCGAGCTGCTCGAGGACGGTGCGCGCGCTCATCAAGGCCGAGTCCAGCGTCTCGCGTTCGAACAGCGTGACGCCGAGCTCGAGCAGGTCGAACGCGTGCTGCACATTGCGCGCGCGCGCCACGATCGTGAGCTCGGGGAAATTCTCGCGCACCATCTGCGCCGCGGCCACGCTCTGCGCCACATCGTCGATCGCCAGCACCAGCACCTTGGCAGTGGCGGCGCCGGCGGTGCGCATCAGGTCGAGCCGGGTCGCGTCGCCATAGAACACGCGCCAGCCGAAACGGCGCATCGCCTCGATCTGGTCGGCGTCGGTGTCGAGCACGGTGGGCTGGATGCCGTTGGCGTAGAGCATGCGGCCGATCACCTGGCCGTAGCGGCCGAAGCCGGCGATGATGACCGACTGGTTCTGCGGCTCGCTGATCTCCTCCAGCTTGGCGCGTGTCTGCCCGGCGAAGAACGGGATCAGCCATTTGTCGGCGGCCACCAGCAGCAGCGGCGTGATGAGCATCGAGATCGCGACCGCCGCGACCAGCAGCGACGACACCTGCGCGTCGATCACGCCGGCCTGGGCCGCGGTCTGGAACACCACGAAGCCGAACTCGCCGCCTTGCGCCAGCAGGATGATGAAGACCGGCCGCTCGGCTCGCGGCAGCGGCATCAGCCGGCCCATGCCCCACAGCACCGCGGCCTTCAGCAGCAGGAAGCCGAGCACCACGCCGGCGATCAGCAGCGGCTGCGCCAGCACCACCGCGAAGTCGATGCTCATGCCGACCGCGATGAAGAACAGGCCGAGCAGCAGGCCTTTGAACGGCTCGATGTCGGTCTCCAGCTCGCGCCGGTATTCGCTTTCGGCCAGCAGCACGCCGGCGAGGAAGGCGCCGAGCGCCATCGAGAGGCCGACCGTTTGCATCAGCGCCGCGGTGGCCACGACGAGCAGCAGCGACGCCGCGGTGAAGATCTCCGGCGTGCGGCTGTTCGCGATCCAGCGCAGCGCGGGGCGGATCAGCAGCCGGCCGCCGAGCACGATGGCGGCGATCACGCCCAGCGCCTTCGCGGCGCTGATCCAGCCGTTGCTGTCGGAGTGCTCCTGCGCCGCGGCCAGCAGCGGCAGCAGCGCGAGGATGGGGATGGCCGCCACGTCCTGCAGCAGCGCGACGCTGAGCACGCTCTGGCCCGAGGTGGTCGTCATCAGGCTGCGTTCGTTCAGCACGCCCAGGCCGATCGCGGTGGACGACATCGCCAGACCGAGCGAGGCGACCAGCGCGATGCGCCAGTCCAGACCCGCGAGCACGGCCAGGCCGCACATCAGCGCGGCCGATCCGAACAGCTGCACGCTGCCCCAGCCGAAGATCGGTTTGCGCAGCGACCACAGGCGCTTGGGTTCGAGTTCGAGGCCGACCAGGAACAGCATCAGCACGACGCCGAACTCGGAGAAGTGCAGCATGTCCTGCGGGTTGGTGACGAACTTCAGCCCCCACGGCCCGATCAGGATGCCGGCGGCGAGGTAGCCGATGATGGAGCCGAGGCCGAGGTATTTCGCGACCGGCACCGCGAGCACGGCGGCCGCCAGATAGACGAGGCCGCCGGTGAGCCAGGAGGTGGCGTGTTCCATCAGGAAGCCCCCCGACCGCCGAGTTCGGCGGTCGACCCCCCGAGGGCGAGCGGCGCGGCTTGGGAGCGGCCCGGCGCTCGGTCCGCCGCGCTCTCCTCGTCCTCATCGGGCCGCGCGTCCTCGGGCACCGGCCCGGGCAGCTTGTACAGGAGCTCGTCGAGCTCGGGCCAGCGCGGGTAGCTGTGCAGGCGCTGCAGATAGACCTCCAGATGCGCCTGGACCTCGGCCTCCTCGGCCTTGTGCGCGCCGTGCAGCACCAGCGGCGGCAGGAAGCGCATGCCGCACAGCGTGGCGGTCTGTTCGTAGGGCGGCAGGAAGGCGTCGAAGAAATAGCGGTTGTAGCTGTCCGGGTGATAGGAGTCCTGCGGGCCGCCGGTGGTGGCCACCAGCCACAGGTCCTTGCCGCGCAGTGCCGTGCCGCCGGGCCCGTAGGCCCAGCCGAAGGCGAGCACCTCGTCGACCCACAGCTTCATCAGCGGCGGCATGCTGTACCACTGGATCGGGTGCTGCCAGACGATCAGCTTGGCGTCGACCAGCAAGGCCTGCTCGGTGGGGACATCGATCAGGTAGTCGGGATACAGCGAGTACAGGTCGCGCACCAGCACCGTCGATGCCGTGTCGACCGCGGGCTGGCGGGCCGCGGCCCGCATCAGGCGGCGGTTGATGCGCGACTGCTCCATCTGCGGGTGGGCGGTGATCACGAGAACGTCGGGAGAGGGCATCGGGGCGAGCGTCGCTGGTTAGTCTCGATGGGTCGGGGGCAAAGCCCCGGTAACATAACTGAAAAGTCCAACAGCAGCGGATGGAGGTTTTGCATGCCGGTGATCGTGGTGGCCAATCCGAAGGGGGGCGTGGGCAAGTCCACGCTGTCGACCAACATCGCCGGCTACTACGCCTCGCGCGGGCACGCGGTGATGCTGGGCGATGTCGACCGCCAGCAGTCGGCGCGCACCTGGCTGGGGCTGCGCCCGCCGGGCCTGGCCACCATCAGCCCGTGGGACGTGGCGCACGACGCCGTCGTGCGGCCGCCCAAGGGCACGACCCACGTCGTGCTGGATACACCGGCCGGCCTGCACGGCAAGCGCCTCGATGAAGTCATGAAGCTGGCCGACAAGGTGCTCGTTCCGCTGCAGCCCAGCATCTTCGACATCCACGCCACGCACGACTTCGTGCGCCAGCTGCTCGCGCACAAGCGCAGCGACGGGGTGCAGATCGCCATCGTCGGCATGCGCACGCGCGAAGGCACGATCGCCACCGACCAGCTGCGCGGCTTCATCGAGGGCCTGAAGGTGCCGTTGCTCGGTTTCGTGCGCGACACGCAGAACTATGTGCACCTCGCGGCGCACGGCCTGACGCTGTGGGACGTGAGCTCGAACCGCTTCGAGCGCGACATCGCGCAATGGAAGCCGATCACCGCCTGGCTCGACGCCTGATCCCCACATCCAACCGAACAACGAGACCCGACCCATGCGAAGCTTCGACCACATCACCGACCTGCAGCCCCTGGTGGGAGAAGTTGTCGGCGTCAGCGACTGGATCACCGTGACGCAGGAGCGCATCCAGCTGTTCGCCGACGCGACCGGCGACCACCAGTGGATCCACCTCGACGCCGAACGCGCCGCCAAGGGGCCGTTCGGCACGACCATCGCGCATGGCTTTCTGACGCTGTCGCTGCTGCCCGAGATGGGCGCGTCGGCGTTCCAGGTGCTGGACACACGCATGGGCGTGAACTACGGTCTGGGCAAGGTGCGCTTCCCGTCGCCGGTGCCTTCTGGCAGCAAGCTGCGTGGCCACTTCAAGCTGACCAAGTACGAGCCGCTCGAAGGCGGCGCGCAGATCACCTGCGAAGTCACGATGGAACGCGAAGGCTCGGACAAGCCGGTGTGCGTGGCCGAGTCCATCGCGCGCCGCTACTCATGAGGACACGGCCATGAAGGTGCTGTTGATCGACGATCACCCGCTGATCCTGCAGGCGCTGCAGACCGTCATCCAGAGCATGGGCAACGACACCACGGTGGTCGGTGCCGGCAGCGCGCGCGCGGCACGCGAAAGCCTGAAGGCCGACGCCGATTTCGACCTCGTGCTGCTCGACCTGCACCTCGGTGACGCCGACGGCTTCGAGGTGCTGGTCGAGTTCCGCCACGCCTACCCGGCGCTGCCGGTCGTGGTGGTCTCGGCCTCCGACCGCCACAGCGACGTCATCAAGGCGATCGACCTCGGCGCGATGGGCTTCGTGCCCAAGCGCGCCAGCAACGACGCGCTGTTCGAGGCGCTGAACATGGTGATGTCGGGCGGCATCTACATCCCGCCGATGACGCTGGGCTCCGAACCCGAGCCGCTCAAGCCCGAAGGCGACACCGTGCCCAGCGTGCTGCGCGTGGTGCGCGAGCAGGCGCAGGACGCGCCCTACCAGCCCGCGCCGATGCCGCTGGCCGACATCGGCCTCACGCCGCGCCAGACCGACGTGCTCGCGCTGCTGCTCAAGGGCCTGCCCAACAAGCTGATCGCGCGCGAGCTGAACCTGTCGGTCGAGACCGTGAAGGACCACGTCGCGGCGGTGCTGCGCGCGCTCAACGTCAGCTCGCGCACGCAGGCCGTGCTGGCGGTGGGCCAGATGGCGCAAGGCGGGCTGCCAGCGTGGCGGAACTCGGCGCGTTGAGCGCGCCTGCCGTGGCGGTGACAGCAACGACAGCGGCGACCGCGGTGGCCGCAACAGCGCCGCTGCCGCACCACGATCCGGCCGGCGCCAAGCTCGCCGAGTCGGTGCGCTTCACCTACGACTACATGCCCTCGGCGCTGGCCGGTTACATGGCCGGCGTCGGCGTCGTCGCGATGCTGTTCTGGGGCGTCGCGCCGATGGCGCTGCTGGTGCCGTGGATGGCGGTGTTCACGATCGTGTGCGCGGTGCGCCTGGTGGTGATCGGCCGCTTCAAGCGCGTCGTTCCGGCGCAGGCCGACGCCTGGACGCTCGCCGAATGGCGGCGCTGGTACGGCCGGTCCAACATCGGCACCGTCGTCTCCGCGTCGATGTGGGGCGCGGCCGGCTGGCTGTTCTACGACCAGGGCACGGCGCTGGAGCAGACCGGACTGATCGTGATCGTCTACACCTACTGCGCGGTCGGCATCCCGGTGCTGTCCATCCAGCGTCGGCTCTATCTCGCGTTCGCGGCGCTGGTGTTCCTGCCGCTGCTGGCGCGCATCGTGATGGTCGGCGACCGCTTCCACTACCTGCTCGCCGGCGAACTGGTGCTGATCATCAGCTTCACCTTCGTGCTGGCCAACAGCTACCGGCAGGCGCTGCAGCGCGCGATCGACCTGAAGGTGCAGGCCGCCGCACAGCTGCGCACCGAGACGCTCGCGGCCGATGCCGCGCGGCGCGAGGCCGAGATCGCGAACCGTGCGAAGACCCAGTTCTTCACCGCCGCCAGCCACGACCTGCGCCAGCCGCTGCACGCGATGGGCCTGTTCGCCGAGGCGCTGCGCCAGCGCGTGCACGAGCCCGAGGTGGCGCAGCTCGTCAACAGCATCAACGAATCGGTCGATGCGCTCGAAGGCCTGTTCTCCGAGCTGCTCGACATCACGCGCATCGACAGCGGCGGCGTCGAGGTGCATGCTCAGCATTTCGAGGTCGGCGACATCCTGCGCAAGCTGCGCCTGCATTTCGAGCCGAGCGCGTTCGAGAAGGGGTTGGCGCTGCGCCTGCGCGGCGGCCAGCGCGTGGTGTTCGCCGATCCGCTGCTGGTCGAGCGCATCCTGCGCAACCTGGTCTCCAACGCGATCCGCTACACCGACGACGGCTCGGTGCTGGTGAGCTGCCGCGAGCGCCACGGCCGCATGCTGCTGCAGGTGTGGGACAGCGGGCCGGGCATCCGCGAGGCCGAGCGCGCCAAGATCTTCGACGAGTTCTACCAGGTGCCCCACACCACCGCGGTGAGCCCGGAGCAGCGCAAGGGTCTGGGCCTCGGGCTGGCGATCGTGAAGCGCCTCGCCGCGTTGATGGATGCGCCGCTGTCGATGCAGTCGACCGTCGGCCGCGGTACCGTGTTCACGCTCGAACTGCCGATCGGCAAGGCGCCGCGCGCGCCGGCGCAGCGCCTGCCGGGCAAGGGGCCGGTGGGCATCACGCTGGCCGGCCGGCTCATCGTCATCGTCGAGGACGAACCCGCGGTCCGCGCCGGCCTCGAGGTGCTGCTGAAGGGCTGGGGCGCCGACATCGCCGCGTTCGAGAGCGTCACCGAGAGCACGCGCTGGGCCGAGGCGAGCGATCCGGCCGTCGTCAAACCCGACCTGCTCATCGTCGACTACCGCCTCGAAGAAGGCCGCACCGGTGTCGACGCGATCCGCTCGCTGCGCGAACGCTTCGGCCCCAAGGTGCCGGCCATCCTCGTGACCGGCAGCACCATGACCGGCCATGACAAGGAAGCGCAGGCGCACGACTTCCACCTGCTCATCAAGCCGGTGGTGCCCAACAAGCTGCGGGCGATGATCGCGTTCAAGCTCGGCGTGAAGGCGCTCGGGTAGATGGCGGGCGGACCGGCGAGCGAGAGGGCGATACGCTTCGTCGACGCGTCGGCCGACGACCTCGACGCGCTGGTCGCGCTGCGCATCGCGGCGATGCGCGAGAGCCTGGAGCGCATCGGGCGCTTCGATCCGCAGCGTGCACGCGAGCGCTTCGCTGCGGGCTTCGCGCCCGAATGCACACGGCACATCGTCATCGACGACGAGCGCGTCGGCTTCGTCGTCGTGAAGCCGCTGCTGGATGCCTTGCTGCTCGATCACCTCTACCTCGCGCCCGGCGTGCAGCGCCGCGGCATCGGCGCTGCGGTGCTGGCCGATGTGTTCGCGCGAGCCGATGCGCAGCGCCTGCCGCTGCGCGTCGGCGCGCTGCGCGAGAGCGACGCGAACCGCTTCTACGAGCGCCACGGCTTCGTGCTCGTCGAGCAGACAGAATTCGACAACCACTACCTGCGTGCCCCGATGGAACTGCGCCCCTACCAACCCGACGACGAAGCCGCGGTGATCGCGCTGTGGCATGCCTGCGGCCTCACGCGGCCCTGGAACAACCCGAAGCTGGACATCGAACGCAAGCTCACGGTGCAGCCCGAGATGTTCCTCGTCATCGTCGAGGCCGGCGTGCTGGTGGCCACCGCGATGATCGGCTACGACGGCCACCGCGGCTGGGTCAACTACCTCGCGGTGGCCGAGAGCCATCGCCGGCGCGGGCTGGCGCGGCGCCTGATGGACGAGGCCGAGCGCGCGCTGATCGCGCGCGGCTGCCCGAAGATCAACCTGCAGGTGCGCTCGACCAATGTCGAGGTGCTCGCGTTCTATGCGAGGCTGGGCTATGGGCAGGACGATGTGGTCAGCTTCGGCCGCCGGCTGATCCCGGATTGATCCGCCACTGAGCGCGTCCGATGGAGTTCATCTTCGAACTGCTGTTCGAGTTCTTCGGCGAACTGCTGCTGCAGATCGTGTTCGAGCTGCTGGCCGAACTCGGCTGGCGCGGTGTGAGCGCGCCATTTCGCAAGTCGGCCCATCCGCTGGCCGCGGGTGTCGGCTACGCGGTCTTCGGTGCGGTGGCCGGCGGTCTGAGCCTGTGGTGGTTTCCGCATCTCTTCATCGCCTCGCATCTGGGGCGCGTGGCCAACGTCGTCGTCACGCCCATCCTGGCCGGCACGACGATGGCGATGCTGGGCGCGTGGCGGCGAAAGCGCGATCAATCCACCGTGCTGCTCGACCGCTTCGCCTATGCCTTCATCTTCGCGATGGCGATGGCGCTGGTGCGTTTCAGGTTCGGCGGCGCCTGAGCGGGCCGCTGGCGCGCAGATTCAGGCCGGCGAGTAGGCCAGGCGCACGTAGATCGGCGCGAAGGCCTCGGCCTGCGTCACCTCGAGCAGGTGCTCGCGCGCGAGTTCGAGCATCGCGATGAAGGTCACGACCAGCACCTGCGGGCCGCGGCTCACGTCGAACAAATCCTCGAACATCGCGAAGCGCCGGCCCTGCAGCGTGCGCAGCACGATGCTCATGTGCTCGCGCACGCTGAGCTGCTCGCGCGAGATGTGGTGGTGCTGGTTCAGCTTGGCGCGCTTCAGGATGTCGGCCCAGGCGGCGCGCAGTTCATCCGCATCGACATCCGGGAAGCGCGGCGCGAGCGACTGTTCGATCACGACCTGCGCGCGCAGGAAATCGCGGCCCAGCAGCGGCAGCTGATCGATGCGTGCGGCCGCGAGCTTCATCTGCTCGTACTCGATCAGCCGGCGCACGAGTTCGGCGCGCGGGTCTTCGGCTTCCTCGCCCTCGGCCGTCTTCTTCGGCGGCAGCAGCATGCGCGACTTGATCTCGATCAGCATCGCCGCCATCAGCAGGTACTCGCTGGCGAGCTCGAGGTTGGTCTTGCGGATCTGTTCGACGTAGGCCAGGTACTGGCGCGTCACGCTCGCCATCGGGATGTCGAGGATGTTGAAGTTCTGGCGCCGGATCAGGTAGAGCAGCAGATCGAGCGGGCCCTCGAAGGCTTCTAGAAACACCTCCAGCGCATCCGGCGGGATGTACAGGTCGGTGGGCATCGCGAACAGCGGCTCGCCGTACAGGCGCGCCACCGCGACGTTGTCGACCACCGACGGGGCCGCCGACGGCATGCTGGCGTCCGGCACCTCGGGTGCCATCGCGTTCTGGCTCACGGCCTCAGCGCGTCTTGACCGAGGCGTCGCTCAGTGGCCGGTCTGGTAGACGTAGGGCTGCTGGGCCACGCGCGCGTCGCTGTATTCGGCCTGGGCGTCGCGGTCGACGCGCTTGTCCCACAGCAGTGCGCGGCCCTGGCGTTGCTCGGCTTCGAGCGTCGGCTTGTTGGCCTTCAGCTCCTGGATGAAGGAGGTGACGTCGGAGGTGTAGGCTTTCCAGAACAGCGGCATGGGAATCTCGTGAAGAAGCCGTTCGAGGAACGACAGAGCCGCGATTTTAGCGGGAGTCGCCCGGATCAGGCCTCGACGAGCCGCACACCCTGACCGCCTTTGAGAAAGGCGTTGGGCTCGCCCAGGATCAAGCGCGCGAGTTCGTCCAGGCGCGCGTTGCCGACCTCGAACGCCGCGAAGTCGACGTTGATGGTCTCGAAGCCGCCGAGGTTGACCAGTTCGAAACGCACGCGCCCGGTGTCGTGGTCGGGCGTCACGGTCACGGCCGCTTCGAAATCGGCGACGAACTCGTAGCGCATTTCCTGTAGCTTGTTGTTTTCGGGGTTGCGCACCGTGGCGGCGTGAAACTGCGCACCGCCGCGTCGCAGCCGGGACTCGAGCCGCTCGATCTCGGGCAGGAAGTTTTTCGCCAGCGTCAGCTTCTTGCCGCTCTTGAGTCGCCAGCGCAGCGAAACGTGGTCGAACACATCGGCCCCGCGCACGCGCTTGCGGCGCACGTCGGAACGGAAGTCGCTCATCGGAAGCGCGTCGAAGGCGTTGCGATTGTCGAGCCGGTAACTCACCTTGGAGACCGGCTTCAAGACGTTGAGCTGCTGCACCAGACTGGTGATGTAGGTCGACGCGGTCTTCGCGGCCGAATCCGCCAGCGAGGAGTTGCGCTCAAGCGCACCGATGTCGGTGGTCTGGCGAGCTTTGGCTTCGTCGGCCTGGCGTTTGAGGTCGTCTAGAAATCCCACGGCAGTTCGGCGTTGATGATTGGATAAGGCGAAGCTTAGCGCAGCTCGCGGCCGAGCAGGCGTTCCAATGTGCCGCGCGGCGACGCGCCCGGGTCCTGCTGGTGCGCCACGTCGAGGTAGAAGGTCTGTTCCATCATGTGCTGGCCGCCCATCGCAGCGTGCAGGACCTGGTCGCTGAACACGACCCAGGTCGTGCCGGGCGCGAAGTTCAGGCGCGCCTGCGGGCTGCCCTGCTGGAATGCGGCGTCGGCCTTGGCGCGGTCGTGCAGCTGCAGCATCACGTGGTCGTACTCGGTGCGGCGGCGCTTGGTCACGCCGGTGCGCTCCATCAGCCACGCCGAGCCCGGCAGCGGCGGCTTGATCGCCGGCAGGTAGCGTTTGGCGTGCGCCTCGAACGGCTCGCCGACGCGCCACTCGCGCGGCCGGCCCGACGGGTTCACGTTGCAGAAGACGCGCAGCAGCCGCGTGCCGTGCATCGGGTTGGACGGGAACGCGTCGACATGCAGCCGGGTGTCGTCCTTGCGCCAGCTGGTGGCGCGGCCGGCCACGTCGACCGGGCGGAACGAGGTGTTGCCGCGCTGCAGATGGCCGCGGTAGTGCGGGAACAGGCGCAGCGCGAAGGCCTCGGCGAAGTCGGCATAGCGCGTGATCATGGCCTTCAGCGCGGCGAGCTCGGTCGGGTTGCCGGCCGCGCCGCGCATCTCGCCGGCGGGCCAGCGCAGTGAGATGTTCTTGGCCTTGCCGTCGGCCCAGCGCGGGTCGAGAAAGCGCAGCTCGGTCTCCATCATCGTGAAGCGCAGGTGCGGGAAGCGCAGCACCGCACCGGACTCGACGACGTTCTCGACCGCGCGCGTCGGGCCGTTGTCGGCCCACGTCGTGTCCGGAAAATCGCGGACCAACGTCACGTCGCCCATCACCGCACCCGCATGCCGGCCTTCGCGCCCGGCCACGGTTCGAGGATGTACAAGCCCGGGTCGGCCTTCTCGTCGGCGTCGGACGCGGCCAGCACCATGCCTTCGCTGACGCCGAACTTCATCTTGCGCGGCGCGAGGTTGGCGACCATCACGGTGAACTTGCCGACGAGCTGCTCGGGCTGGTAGGCCGACTGGATGCCGCTGAACACATTGCGCGTGCGGCCCTCGCCGACATCGAGCGTCAGCTGCAGCAGCTTGGTCGAGCCTTCGACGCGCTGGCACGCGGTGATCTTCGCGATGCGCAGGTCGATCTTCGCGAAGTCGTCGACCTTGATCTCGGGTGCGATGGCCTCGCCGCCAGGTGGCGGCAGTTCGATCACTGGCGGCGTCAGCAGCGTGTCGAGCTGCTTGGCGTCGACGCGCTGCATCAGATGCTCATAGGCGTTGATGACGTGGCCGCCCGGCAGCGCGCGTGCGGCGTCGGCCCACTGCAGCGGCGCGATGTTCAGGAAGGCCTCGGCGCGCGGCGCGAGTTCGGGCAGCACCGGCTTCAGGAAGAGCGTGAGCAGGCGGAAGCACTCGAGCGTCTGTGCGCACACCGCGTGCAGCGTGCCGCGTTGCGCGGGGTCGTCCGACTTGGCCAGCAGCCAGGGCTTGGCGCCGTCCCAGAAGGTGTTGACGACATCGGCGAGCTCCATCACGCGGCGCAGCGCCTTGCCGTACTCGCGCTCGTCGAACAGCGCGGCGATTTCGGCAGCAGCGTTGCGCAGTTCCGCCGCCGGGCCGCCGGCGATCAGCGCACCGTCGCTCGGCAGCTGGCCGCCGAACTGCTTGTGCACGAAACCGGCCGCGCGGCTCGCGATGTTGATGTACTTGCCCACCAGGTCGCTGTTGACGCGCGCGATGAAGTCATCGGGGTTGAAGTCGATGTCCTCCACATGCTTGTTCAGCTTGGCCGCGATGTAGTAGCGGAACCACTCGGCGTTCATGCCGAGCTCGAGGTACTTCAGCGGCGAGATGCCGGTGCCGCGGCTCTTGCTCATCTTCTCGCCGCTGACCTGCAGGAAGCCGTGCACGTAGATGTGGTCGGGCACCTTGCGGCCGCTGAAGTGCAGCATCGCGGGCCAGAAGAGCGTGTGGAAGGTGACGATGTCCTTGCCGATGAAGTGGATCTGCTCCACCTGCGGGTCGGCCATGAAGGCATCGAAGTCGCCACCGATCTTCTTGAAGTGGTTCTTCAGCGAGGCGAGGTAGCCCACCGGCGCATCCAGCCACACGTAGAAATACTTGCCCGGCGCGTCCGGAATCTCGATGCCGAAGTAGGGCGCGTCGCGGCTGATGTCCCAGTCGTTCAGGCCCACATGGCCGAGTTCGTCGGTCGCGAACCATTCCTTGATCTTGTTCAGCACCTCGGGCTGCAGCCGGTCGGGCGTGGTCGTCCACGCCTTCAGGAAGTCGACGCAGCGGCTCGACGACAACTGGAAGAAGTAGTGGTCGCTGCTCTTGAGCACCGGCTTCGCGCCGGTCAGCGTCGAGTACGGGTTCTTCAGATCGGTGGGCGCGTAGACCGAACCGCAGACCTCGCAGTTGTCGCCGTACTGGTCCTTGGCGCCGCACTTCGGGCACTCGCCCTTGATGTAGCGGTCGGGCAGGAACATGCCCTTGACCGGGTCGTAGAACTGCTCGATCGTGCGCTCGGCGATCAGGCCCTCCTTGCGCAGCGCGCGGTAGATGTCCTGCGCGAGTTCGTGGTTCTCGACGCCGTCGGTCGAGTGCCAGTTGTCGAAGCCGATGTGAAAGCCGTCGAGGTACTTCTTGCGGCCCGCGGCGATCTCGGCGACGAAGGCCTGCGGCGTCTTGCCGGCCTTCTCGGCGGCGATCATGATGGGCGCGCCGTGCGCATCGTCGGCGCAGACGAAATGCACCTCGTGTCCCTGCATGCGCTGGAACCGCACCCAGATGTCGGCCTGGATGTACTCCATCATGTGCCCGACGTGGAACGGCGCGTTGGCGTAGGGCAGGGCAGTGGTGACGAACAGCTTGCGGGTCATGGAAAACGCCGGCGGCGAAGTGGACCGGCGATTTTAGGCGGGCGCGGCGTTGATCGCACGCGGCGCGTGCGCCGCCCGCACGGCGCGCGCCGCGTGTGGACCTATTCGAGCGGGCGCTCGGCCGCTGGCGGCGGCGTCCATTCGTAGAGCCAGGTCTCGCTCATCGGCTGGCCGTCGGCGCGCAGGAACAGCCGCAGCGAGATCGGCTCGGTGCTGTTGGGTTCGGGCACGATGTCGAACATCGCGCGCCAGCCGTGGATCGCATCGAGCGGCCGCGCCGAGGTGATCTCGACCTTGCCGCGCGACGCGCTGATCACCGGCTCGACCACCGTCTTCGGATCGAGCAGCGCGAAGTCGCCGCCGGCGAAGTCGACCGCGAAGCGCCACGAGAAGCGCTCGCGCTTCTTGCCGATGATGCCGCCCAGGCCGGTGCGCGTGGCCACCACCTTGGCCAGCGGCGATTGCGATGGCGCCTCGCGGCCCCAGTACAGGCGGTAGCCGATCAGCAGTTCCTGACCGGGCTTGGGCTTGTCGGTCGGGTTCCAGAACGCGACGATGTTGTCGAAGGTCTCGTCCACCGTCGGGATCTCGACCAGGTTGATCGCGCCCGCGCCCCAGTCGCCCTTGGGCTCGACCCACAGGCTGGGGCGGCGGTCGTAGAACACGCCGTCGTCCTGGTAGTTGGCGAAGTCGTGGTCGCGCTGCAGCAGACCGAAGCCGCGCGGGCTGCGGTCGGCGAAGGCGTTGAAGCTGAGCGCGCGCGGGTTGCGCAGCGGGCGCCAGATCCATTCGCCGCTGCCGGTGTTCATCGCCAGGCCGTCGGAGTCGTGGATCTCGGGGCGCCAGTCGTTGCCCTTGCGCTTGTCGTTCTCGCCGGTCTGGAACATGCTCGTGCACGGCGCGATGCCCAGCCGCTCGATCTCCTTGCGCGGGTAGAGCGCGGCGTCGATGTCCATCAGCGTCGTGTCGCCCGGCGTGATCGCGAAGCGGTAGGCGCCGGCCATGCTGGGCGAGTCGAGCAGCGCGTAGACGATCAGCGTGTTCGAATCGGCTGCGGGCCGCTCGAACCAGAAGTCGGTGAACTCGGGGAACTCTTCCGGGCGGCCCATGCCGGTGTCGATGGCCAGGCCGCGCGCCGACAGGCCGTACTGGCGCGTGCCGCTGGTCGCGCGGAAGTAGCTCGCGCCGAGGAAGGCGGCGATGTCGAACTGCGGCGCGAGGTGGAACTTGAAGCGAAAGCCCGCGAAGCCCAGATCGGCCGGCTGGTGCGCCTTGGCCAGGCCACTCTTGCCGTAGTCGAACATCGCCGGGTCGTACGCAAGCTGCTGGGCCTGGCCGTTCACGACCTCGTGCACCTGCACCGGCCGCTTGAAGTACAGGCCGAGGTGGAAGAGCTCGATCTGGAAGCGCACTTTCGAATCGGCCCACAGTGCATGTTCGGGCTTGAAGCGGATCGACTGGTACTGGTCCCAGTCGAGCGCGGCCAGCGGCGCGGGCAGCTTGTTGGCCGGCGGCTGGTAGGGCGCCGCGGCGAGCGTGCGCGCCTGGCCCTTGAGCCAGGCGAGGTCGAAGCGCTGCGGCTTGCCCAGCGGCAGCAGGCCGGCGGCGCGCGCGGCGTCTGGCCAGGCCAGCAAGGTGGTGGCGCCGGCGAACGCGGCGGTGGCTTGACGGAGGAGGGTGCGTCTTTTCATCCCGCAGTTCTACCAGTTGCGGATCGCAGGGTTGGCAAAACTGTACTGATTGGGCAGCGCGAGGTTCGAATACGAGAAGGACAGGCTCACGTCGAGCGCCTTCACCTGGTGCCACCAGCCGAGCGGCAGGAACACCGTGTCGCCGGGTTCGGCGACGACCTCCAGCACGGTGGCATCGCGCAGCAGCGGGTGGCGCGCGTAGTCGGGCGCGTCCAGGTCGATCGGGCTGTAGACCTCGAAATGGTTGTAGACCTTGGGCGTTTCCAGCGGCGAGATGAAGCGCCAGCGCTTGCGCCCGACGATCTGCGTGTGGAACAGCATCAGCGTGTCGTGGTGCAGCGGCGTCACGGTGCCGGCCGGGCCGAACCAGAACGACGAGCGTTCCGCGAGCTGGGCGCGGTCGCAGATCTCGGGCAGGTTGCCGATGTCGTCGAGCAGCGGCGCGAAGCCGGGTTGGCGCAGCGCTTCGTTGTTGGCCGTGAGGTAGTAGTCGTTGGTGGCACCGCCGCTCATGACCTGGTCGACGAACTCGCCCAGCCGCACGATGCGCCGATGATCGAGCTTGTTGACCTCGTAGTTCGGGTCGGCGCTTCGCTCGGCCTGGATGTCGACGAACAGGTGGCCGAAGCGCTGCTTCAGGTCCTGCGGCGACCAGCGCTTCATCGCCGGCCAGTGCCGCGCCACGCCGGTCAGCACGACCGGCCGGCTGCCGCGCACATGGCGCTCCATGAACTCCGAGCGCGACACGTTCGAGCGCTTCTCGACCCGGCCGTGGTGCGGGTCGAGCTGCTTCAGCTTGTGCTGGGTCTCGACCACCGACTCCAGCTTCTTCTGCAGCTGCTGCACCTTGCGCGCCGCGAGGAACACCGGGTTGTGCTCCATCGCGCGGATCGCATGTTCCGACGCCGCCGGGTCCAGCCCGGCCTGCGTCATCGTCGCGAGCATCGTGGCCGGTGCGCATTCGCGCAGGCGGTTCTCGGCGATCCACTGCAGCCACTCGGCGTCGATGGAACGCGGCGCTGCGGCGCGCGGTTGAGGGGCAGGGCGGATCGGGTCTGACATCGGTTGAGCGGGCGAGGAACTGGCGGCGATTTTGCCCGCCATGCAAAGTCGACACGCTACTTTGCAGCCTTGACACAAAGCCACCGTACGCGACGGGCACGAGCGACCGTTCTCGCCGCGGGGCTGAAGGGTTCGGGCTAGACTTCCGCGCTCTGCTCCGTACCGCCAACCGCGAACCCGCCCCATGACCGTTTCCGACACCGCGCTGCTCGACGTCCTGAAGACCGTCATCGACCCGAACACGGGCAAGGACTTCGTCTCGACGCGGCAGCTGAAGAACCTGCGCATCGACGGCGGCAGCGTGTCGTTCGACATCGAGCTCGGCTATCCGGCCAAGAGCCAGATCGAGGCGCTGCGCGAATCGCTGACCACCGCAGCGCGCAGCGTTGCCGGCATCGACAGCGTCAGCGTCAACATCGCGAGCAAGATCGCCGCGCATGCGGTGCAGCGCGGCGTGCAGCTGCTGCCCTCGGTGAAGAACATCATCGCGATCGCCTCCGGCAAGGGCGGGGTTGGCAAGAGCACGACGGCCGCCAACCTGGCGCTCGCACTCGCGGCCGAAGGCGCAAACGTGGGCATCCTCGACGCCGACATCTACGGCCCGAGCCAGCCGATGATGATGGGCATCAGCGGCCGGCCCGAGAGCGCCGATGGCAAGACCATGGAGCCGATGCGCAACCACGGCGTGCATGTGATGTCGATCGGGTTCATGGTCGACGCCGACAACCCGATGATCTGGCGCGGCCCGATGGCCACGCAGGCGCTCGAACAACTGCTGCGCCAGACCAACTGGCCCGATCTCGACTACCTGATCGTCGACATGCCGCCCGGCACCGGCGACATCCAGCTCACGCTGAGCCAGCGCGTGCCGCTGACCGGCGCGGTGATCGTGACCACGCCGCAGGACATCGCGCTGCTCGACGCCAAGCGCGGCACCAAGATGTTCGAGAAGGTCGGCGTGCCCATCCTCGGGCTGGTCGAGAACATGTCGGTGCATGTGTGCGAGAACTGCGGCCATGTCGAGCATGTGTTCGGCGAGGACGGCGGCAAGCGCATGGCGGCCGAGTACGGCATCGACTTCCTCGGCGCGCTGCCGCTGAATCTGTCGATCCGCGTGCAGGCCGACAGCGGCCGGCCGAGCGTGGTCAGCGACCCCGACGGCGAGATCGCGGCGATGTACAAGACGGTCGCGCGTCAGGTCGCGGTGAAGGTCGCGCAGCGCCAGAAGGACTTCTCTTCGAAGTTCCCGAGCATCAGCATCTCGAAGGACACCTGAGCGCCGGACAGGCGCGTTGGAAGCGCGCACCGGACGGGCGCGTCAGACCAGGCCGTCGAACGGCAGCACGTCCACCATCTCGCCCGCCGCGACATCGCCCTGCGCGTGGCCGAGCACGACGAGGCCGTTCGCCTCGCTCATGCTGCGCAGAATGCCCGAGCCCTGCGCGCCGGTGAGGCGCACCTGCCAGTCGCTGCCGCCCGATGCGCGCGTGACGATGCCGCGCTGGTACTCGGTGCGGCCCGGCTTCTTGCGGATGGGCCCGGTGCTCGCGGCGCGCAGCATGGTCAGCGGCGGCACCACGGCGCCGCTCATCGCCAGCAGCGCATCTCGCACCAGCGCGTAGAACGTGACCATCACCGCGACCGGGTTGCCCGGCAGGCCGAACAGCACGGCGGCGTGGCCTTCGCTCTCGATGCGGCCGATCGCCATCGGCCGGCCCGGGCGCATCGCGATGTGCCAGAACAGCACGTCGCCGAGTTCGGACATCACGCGCCGCGTGTGATCTGCCTCGCCGACGCTGACGCCGCCCGACGTGATCACCGCATCGGCGTCGCGCGCGGCGTTCGCGAACGCGGCTTTGAGTGCGCCCGGCTCGTCGCGCACCACGCCCATGTCGAGCAGCTCGACGACGCCCAGCCGCTGCAGCATCGCCCACAAGGTGTAGCGGTTGCTGTCGTAGACGCAGCCCGGGTCCAGCGGCTCGCCGATCGAGCGCAGCTCGTTGCCGGTCGAGAAGAAGGCGACGCGCAGGCGCCGCAGCACCGGCACCTCGGCCTGGCCGAGCGAGGCCAGCAGGCCGAGATCGGCCGGCCGCAGGACGCGCCCTGCAGCGAGTGCGGATTCGCCGCGCGCCAGGTCTTCACCGGCGCGGCGCCGGTTGTCGCCGGCCCGCACCGCGCCGGCCGGCACGCGGATGCGATCGGCCTCGAGCGTGACGAACTCCTGCGGCACGACGGTGTCCAGCCCGTCCGGCATCACGGCGCCGGTCATGATGCGCACGCATTCGCCGCTGCCGGCATGCGCCGCGTCGGTCTGACCGGCCACGCGTCTGCCGGCGATGCGCATCACGGTGTCGGCGCTGGCCGAGAGATCGGCGCCGCGCAGCGCGTAGCCGTCCATCGCCGAGTTGTCGTGGGCCGGCACGTCGATCGCCGAGACCACGTCGCGCGCGAGCACGCGGCCCAGCGCGCTGCGCAGCGCGAGCTTCTCGATCGACTGCAGGCGCGGCACGAGCCGGCCGATGAAGTCCTGCGCCTGCGCGACCGTCATCGCGTCCGGGTCGTAGCCGCTGACGCAGGAGGCGATCTGCTGCAGCGATGGAGGCGCGGGTGCGGTCATGACGGGATTCTCTGCGCTCATCGCGATGACACGTGCGGTCGCACGCGTTGCGGCGTTTGTTGCTGCAACTGCGCCAGTTCCGCGAGCGTGTTGGCGTTGACGAAGGCCTGCGCATCGTCGAACACGACGAGCGCGCGCCGATGCTGCGCAGCCCAGGCCTGCACCTTGCGCTGGCCGCTGCGCACGGCGTCGGCGACGCTGTCGCGCAGCGTGGCCTTCATCAGGCAGAACACCGGCTCCGGCGCGACGTGGCCGTCGGCCAGAGTCGCGGCCATCGCGACATCGGCATCCTCGGCGCGCAGCGCATCGGCCAGGCGCTTCACGAGGTCGGCGGGGAACAGCGGCGAATCGCAGGGCACGCTCGCGAGGTACGGTGTCGCGCAATGCGTCAGCCCGGTCAGAAAGCCGGCCAGCGGGCCGGGCTGATCGGGCAGCGTGTCTGGCCACACGGGCACGCCGAACCCACGGTACTCGGCCAGGTGGCGATTCGCGTTGACGAGGACCTCGCCCACCTGCGGACGCAGCCGCGTCAGCGCATGCAGCGCGAGCGCCTGGCCATGATGGAGCTGCAGCCCCTTGTCGACGCCGCCCATGCGGCTGCCACGGCCGCCGGCCAGGATCACGCCGGTGATGTGCTGTTTGTCGATCATGGGCAAGGTGTCCGCTGTGCGCCGAGTGTAGCCAGCGCGCCGCGCCGGGCCGCGCATACACTGCGCGCGCGGTGTGGCCTGGTGGCTGGCCGCGCTTTCCTTTTTCTACTCGCACGTCACGATGAACGTCATTGGATTTCGCGGTTTTTCCGGCGCCGGCAAGACCACGCTGGTCGAGCAGGTGATCGCGCGGCTCAAGGCCGCCGGCCGGCGCGTCTCGGTGATCAAGCATGCCCACCACGATTTCGACATCGACCAGCAGGGCAAGGACTCGTGGCGCCACCGCCAGGCCGGCGCCTACGAGGTCGTCATCGCCTCGGACCGGCGCCTTGCGCTGATGCGCGAATACGAGCGCGAGGCCGATCCGTCGGTGCATGCGCTGATCGCCGAGCTGAGCGCGTGCGACTGGGTGCTGGTCGAAGGCTTCAAGACCGCGGCGCTGCCGAAGATCGAGGTCTGGCGCGCATCGACCGGCCAGGCGGTGCAGTACCCGGTCGATGGACACGTGGTCGCGATCTGCACCGACAGCGCCGAGTCGCTGCCCGAGCCGACGACGCTGCCGGTGCTCGACGTGAACGACGCGAAGGCCGTGGTCGACTTCCTGCTCGCCAGCGGCGACCGCTACGCCTACTCGCCCCCGGCCGCGTGATCGGCTTGGACCATCTCGTCAGCTACTCGCGGAAGTAGACGATCTGGTGCGTGCTGGCCAGCAACTGCCGTTCGCTGTTCCACACCTCGGCGCTCTGATCGAAGTAACCGTTGCGGAAATTGAGCGCGCGTGCGGTGCCCAGCACGGCACGTTCGCCCTGCGCGGCCAGCATCGCGTCGTCGGCATGGAAGTAGGTCGTCAGCGACACGGTGCCGATCGGCGTGGGGCGGCGGCGCCTGATGAAGATGCGCGGGAAGAAGCTGTCGCACAGCGCGGCCAGCGACGGGAAATCCAGCGGCCGCGGCGGTTCGTCGCGGACCCAGAACGCGGTCTTCGAATCGGCGCGTTCGATGCCGTCGAACGCCTCGGGCATGCTGCCTTCGACGAAGCGCATGTCGTAGCGCTGCACCCAGGGCGGCCGCCCCGCGTCGCCGGCGCGCGCCAGCGCCTCGGCCGGCGGCAGATCGGTGGGCGCGGTGGCTTCGGGGGCGGACCAGGTCTCGCGCCGCTGCGCGAACACCGCGGTGGCGGTCGCGGCGACCTCGCCGCCCTGCGTCAGCTCGATGGACCAATGCTGCGTCGAGCGGTTGGTGCGCACCGCGCGGGCCTCGATCTCGAACGCGCCGTCGGCCAGCGCACTGGCGAAGTTGACCGTCAACGCGATCGGGTTGCCGAGCCGCTTCGGGTGCAGCAGCGCCGCTTGCAGCAGCACCGCGCCGGTCGTACCGCCGAACGGGCCGACCATGTTGGCGTAGGCGGGCGAGGTGGCGCCGCGGTAGCGGTTCTCGGCGATCGGCGTCAGTGCGATCGCGGTGTCGAGGCAATGCATGAGGGGCTGCGGCTTGTGGACAACACCGCAGTGTTGCACCGGCCGCGCCGGCGGGCTGTCACGAACGCGTCGGTGCGACGCGGCCGCCGCGGACGGCGGATCAGGCGATGCGGGCGAGGTCGCGCAGCGTGGTCGGGCCCGCGCGGCGCTCGATCTCGGCCAGCAGCGGCTTGTTCCAGCCGAGCATGAACAAGGCTTCGGCGGTGAGGAACAGCGGGCCGGTCAACAGGCTGGCGAGGTCGTCGGCCAGCGCGGGCCGTTTGCCTTCGTACCAGTGGCCGGCGAGCTGCACCGCCCAGCCGAGGAGGAACAGGCCGACGCCCCAGCCGAGCGTGGACGCGACGCTGCTGTAGGCCAGCTGCTGCGCCGCCAGCAGCAGCGCGCCGGTGGCGGCGCTCACCGCCACGCCGAGCACGAGGCTGCCGCGGGTCAGGTACCAGCCCGCGGCGACCGCGAAGACGACCCACGCCGGGCTGAGCGCGAAGCCGTTGACCATGAAGGCCGGCCGGGCGAACAGCACGCCGAGCGCGAACACCACCATCGGCACGCCGAGGAAATGGCTCGCGATGTTGCGCTCGTCGCGGTGGAATTCGGCGTACCGGCTCAGCAGGTCAGGGGCAGCGCGCATGGTCGGTCTCCGGTGTGGACAAGTCCGAGAGTTGTCAGGCAATGGTAGCCATTCCATCGGCCTCGGGCCAGCCGGTCAGCAGGTGTCGCGGCCAAGCCGCTCTCTACAATCGTGCATCTTCCGCAAAGGCGACGCATGAGCATCAAGAGCGACAAATGGATACGCCGCATGGCAGAGAGCCACGGGATGATCGAGCCGTTCGAGCCGGGCCAGGTGCGCCAGTCGGCCGACGGCCAGAAGATCGTGAGCTACGGCACCAGCAGCTATGGCTATGACATCCGCTGCGCGCCGGAGTTCAAGGTGTTCACGAACATCTACAGCACCGTCGTCGACCCGAAGAACTTCGACGAGAAGAGTTTCGTGGACATCAACGCCGATGTCTGCGTGATCCCGCCCAACAGCTTCGCGCTGGCGCGCACGATGGAGTACTTCCGCATCCCGCGCAACGTGCTGACCATCTGCCTGGGCAAGAGCACCTACGCGCGCTGCGGGATCATCGTCAACGTGACGCCGTTCGAGCCCGAATGGGAAGGCTTCGTGACGCTCGAATTCAGCAACACCACGCCGCTGCCGGCCAAGATCTACGCCGGCGAGGGCTGCGCGCAGGTGCTGTTCTTCGAGAGCGACGAAGTCTGCGAGACCAGCTACAAGGACCGCGGCGGCAAGTACCAGGGCCAGCGTGGCGTGACCTTGCCCAAGACCTGACGGCGCAGCGCGCTACCATCCGCCCCACAGGCACTTGCTGGGGAGCATGCGATGAGAATGGATGGCGAGCAGGAGAGCTCCAACGTCGAGGACGTGCGCGGCTCCAGCGGTGGGGGCGGCGGTGGCGGCATCTCGTTCGGCGGCGGTCGCGGCATCGGCCTGGGCACGGTGGCGATCGCACTGGTGGCGGGCTGGATCTTCGGCATCAACCCGCTGACGGTGCTGGGCCTGCTCAGCGGCGGTGGTGGCGCACCCTCGGTGCAGACCGCACCGCAAGGCCCGGCGCATGCGCCGCCGGCCGGCGACGCGCAAGCCAAGTTCGTCTCGCAGGTGCTGCACAGCACCGAGGTCGTCTGGACCGGCGTGTTCCAGAGCGCGGGCAAGACCTACGAGCCGCCCAAGCTGCGCCTGTTCAGCAACAGCTACCCGACCGGCTGCGGCCAGGGCGATGCGGCGATGGGCCCGTTCTATTGCCCGGCCGATCGCATCGTCTACCTCGACATGAGCTTCTTCAGCGTGATGACCCAGCGCCTGGGCGCGCCGGGCCAGTTCGCGCAGGCCTATGTGGTGGCGCACGAAGTCGGCCACCATGTGCAAAACCTGCTCGGCATCAGCGGCAAGGTCGACGCGGCGCGCCAGCGCGGCACCGAAGCGCAGGCCAACGCGATGAGCGTGCGCCTCGAACTGCAGGCCGATTGCTTCGCCGGCGTCTGGGCCAAGCGCTCGCAGGCGGTGAGCACCTGGCGGCTGGAAGACGGCGACATCGAGACGGCGTTGAACGCGGCGTCGCAGATCGGTGACGACACGCTGCAGCGCAAGTCGCGCGGCACGGTGGTGCCGGAGAGCTTCACGCATGGCACCAGCGCGCAACGCGTCGGCTGGTTCAAGCGCGGCTTCGAGTCGGGCACGCCCGACAACTGCAACACCTTCGAGGCGCGTCAGCTCTGAGATTCAGCGGCTTCAAGCCAGCGCGCTGAGCCAGTCGCAGCGCAGCAGATGGCGGCGATGCATCCAGCGCCGCAGCGTCACGTACAGGCCGGGCAGGAACAGCACGATCAGGCAGGCCGCCTGGGCCCAGCCGGCGTGCAACAGGAAGGCGCTGGGCGCGCCGACCCAGCCGACCAGCCAGACCGTCAGCACGCTGTCCCAGACGTTCTTCTCGACCGGATGCCGGCCGTGCTGGCGGTGCCAGACCTTGAGCGCGTGGAATTCCTGCAGCCGCATGTGAACCTCCGCTGCAGCCACTCTAAGACTGCGGCGGCGGCGCGCCAAGACCTCTTTCGATCGGTCACGCATCGTTCCGAAACGAGGCGGGCGCGCCGGTGCTCGGCGCGCGGTCAGTAGCCGACCGTGAAGCGCGCGCGGATGTGCGCCGGACGCTCGATCTCGTCGACGATGGCCACTGCGAGGTCGGCCACCGAGATGCCGGCCGGCTCGCTGCCGTTCATCAGCAAGTCGTCGCCGCCCACGCGGAAGCGGCCGGTGCGCTCGCCCGGCGCGAGCTTGGCCGGCGGGGAGAGAAAGGTCCATTCGAGTGTCGGCTCGGCGCGGATCAGCGTCAGCGCGTCGCGCGCGCCCTGCACGCCGGGGATGATGCCGGGCGGCACATGCGAGGCGAAGTCCGGCGTGTCCATCAGCTGGACGCCCGGTGCTACCAGCAGACTGCCGGCGCCGCCGACGACCAGCACGCGCTTCACGCCGGCGCGCTTCGCACCGTCGAGCACGCCGCGCGTGCCGGCCATGAAGCGTGCGTAGAGATCGGGCGCTTGCCAGCCGGGATTGAAGGCGCTGATCACCGCGTCGGCGCCGGCGATTGCCTGCGCCACCTGCGCGGCGTCGGTCGCATCGGCCAGCACCGGCGTGATGCCGGGCAGCGCGCGGTACTTCGTGGTGTCGCGCGCCAGCGCCTGGACCTGGTGGCCGCGCTCCGAGAGTTCCAGCAGCAGCGCGCTGCCGACGAATCCGGTGCCACCGATGAGGGCGATCTTCATGAGCTTCTTTCTGTTCGTGTTGCGATGTCCACAGCGTAGATGCTTCACAGTCTGGCGATAACCCACCAGAATCAGACAAGTTCATTCAGTCAGGCTTCACAATGATCGAGCTGCGAGGCATGGAAGTGTTCGCCACGGTGATCGAGCAGGGCTCGATGAGCGGTGCCGCGCGCGCGCTGCGCATGAGCACCTCGGCGGTGAGCCAGCAGGTGCGCGAACTCGAACGCCGCGGCGGCGTGACGCTGCTGCACCGCTCGACCCGCAAGCTCACGCTCACCGAGGCCGGCGCGCACTTCCTCGAGGACTGCGCCGCGATGCTCGCGGCCGCGCGGCGTGCGCGCGAACAGCTGAGCAATGCGCGCGAGGCGCCGGTCGGGCAGCTGCGCCTGTCCGCGCCGGTGGGCTTCGCGCGGCATGTGGCGCCCTCGCTCGGCGAACTGCTCTCGGCGCATCCGGCGCTCACGTTGCGCCTGCTCGTCGACGACGCCCGCATCGACCTGATCGATGCGCGCATCGATCTGGCGCTGCGCTTCGGCAATCTGCCCGATTCGAACTGGGTCGCGCGTCGGCTGTGCGGTCTGCAGACGATGCTGTGCGCCGCGCCGTCGTGGCTGGCCGCGCACGGCGCGCCGCAAGGCCCGGACGACCTGCCGACGCACCAGTGGCTGACGATCGCGCCGGACGACGACCCGCACCTCACGCTGTCGCTGACCGACGCGGCGCGCCAGACACGCGTGCTGCGCATCGCGGCGCGGCTCAGCAGCAACAACCAGCTGTCGATCCAGCAGATGTGCGTCGCCGGCCTGGGCCTGGCGCGGCTGGGTGTGGTCGACGTGCATGACGACCTCGAGAGCGGCCGGCTGGTGCCGGTGCTGCCCGCATGGCGCCTGCCGTCGCTCGACGTCTGGGCCGTGACACCGCAGCGCGACTCGCAGCCGGCCAAGGTGAGGCACGCGATCGATGCGCTGCAGCGCTACCTGGTCAAGCTGCCCGGCGTGGTGCCCTGACGATCAGCCGGGGAAAGTCCCAGGCAACAGCACGCCCCGGTCGACGTTGCGGATGTCGGTGTGGCCGCAGAAGGCCATCGTGGTCTCGAGTTCCTTCGCGATGATCTGCAGCGCCTTTGTCACGCCCGCTTCGCCCATCGCGCCCAGGCCGTAGAGGAAAGAGCGGCCGATCAGCGTGCCTTTGGCGCCGAGCGCGACGGCCTTCAGCACGTCCTGCCCGCTGCGGATGCCGCCGTCCATCCAGACCTCGATCTGCTGGCCGACCGCGTCGGCGATCGCCGGTAGCGCGGTGATGCTGGACGGTGCGCCGTCGAGCTGGCGGCCGCCGTGGTTGGAGACGATCATCGCGTCGGCGCCGCTGTCGACCGCGAGGCGCGCGTCTTCGGCGTCCATGATGCCTTTGAGGATCAGCTTGCCGCCCCAGCGCTTCTTGATCCACTCGACGTCCTTCCAGCTCAGCGCCGGATCGAACTGCTCCGAGGTCCACGAGCTCAGCGACGACAGATCGCCCACGCCCTTCGCATGGCCGACGATGTTGCCGAAGCTGTGCCGCTTCGTGCCCATCATGCCCAGGCACCAGCGCGGCTTGGTCATCAGGTTCAGGATGTTCGCGAGCGTCGGCTTGGGCGGCGTCGACAGGCCGTTCTTGATGTCCTTGTGGCGCTGGCCGAGGATCTGCAGATCGAGCGTGAGCATCAGCGCGCTGCAGTTCGCGGCCTTCGCGCGGTCTATCAGGCGCTCGATGAAATCGCGGTCCTTCATCACGTAGAGCTGGAACCAGAACGGCGATCGGGTGGCTGCGGCGATGTCCTCGATCGAGCAGATGCTCATCGTGCTCAGCGTGAACGGGATGCCGAACTTCTTCGCCGCGAGCGCGCCGAGGATTTCACCGTCGGCATGCTGCATGCCGGTCAGGCCGGTGGGCGCGATCGCGACCGGCATCGCCGTGTCGATGCCCACCATCTTCGTGCGCAGCGTGCGGTTCTCCATGTTGACGGCGACGCGCTGGCGCAGCTTGATCTTCTGGAAGTCGCTCTCGTTGGCGCGGTAGGTGCTCTCGGTGTAGGAGCCGGAGTCGGCGTAGTCGTAGAACATGCGCGGCACGCGCTTCTCGGCCAGCACGCGCAGGTCTTCGATGTGGGTGATCACGGTCACGGGGCAGTCTCCATTCGGTTCGCCCGCGATGCTACCGGCGCGCGCACGCCGCCGTCCGGAAAGATTTTCAGCGCTTGGCGGAAAGCGGGGCGGCGATCGCCTCGGCCATCAGCGTCGACGCCAGCGCATTCGCCTCCTCGGCGACCTCGGCACACACCTCGCCCAGCCACTGCGCGAACAGCGCAGCCGCACCGTGATGCGCATGCGGCTTCAGCAGGTAGTGCGTCGCCGGCACGACGCTGATGCCGAACGGCAGCGGCCGCAGCGCGCCGCTGGCGAGCCAGCCGCGCGCCAGGCTGGGCCGTGCCAGCGCCACGCCCTGGCCGGCGACCGCAGCTTCGAGCGTCATGCCGAGATCGATCAGCTTCGGGCCCTGCGTGGGTTCCGGCCACGCCAGCCCGGCCGCAGCGAACCACGGCGCCCACGGCTCCAGCGGCGTGCGCAGCAGCGGCGCGTGCGCCAGGTCGGCCGGAGCGCGCAGCGGCGGCAGGCGTGCGAGCAGCGCGGGCGCGGCAACCGGCAGCACGATGTCCTGCATCAACACGCCACTGTCGGATGACGGAAGCGCGTGCACGACCTCGATGTCGGCATCCGATTGGCCGGCATCGAGATAGGGAATCGACAGCAGCACCTCGAGCTCGGTGTCGGGGTGCGCGGCGGTGAAGCGCTCGAGCTGCGGCACCAGGATCTGCCGCGCGAAGGTTGGCGGTGCGGTGATGCGCAGGCGCGCGCTGCGCTGTGCGGCGCGCTGGTGCAGCGGCATCGCCGCGAGCAGCGCGAGCGCGCCGCTCACTTGCGCGAGGTATTCCTTGCCGGTGGGCGTGAGCGCCAGTGCCTTGCTGGCGCGTATGAACAGCGCCGTGCCCAGCAGCTCTTCGACCGTGGCCACGCGCTTGCCGATCGCGCTCGCGGTCACATGCAGTTCGTCGGCCGCGCGCTCGAAGCTGCCGAGCCGCGCGCTCGCCTCGAACGCACGCAGGCCGTCGATGGAAGGGAGTCGGAGCTCGGGCGGCGTGGGCATCGTGCGTGGCGCCCGCGCCGATCAGCTGCGGCGTCGGCGTGGCGTGAAGTTGAGTTGCGCGTTCGATTTTGCCGGCACGGCCGAGACCTGCACCGGCAGCACCGGCTGGTCCTGCAACTGGTCGGCGTGCCAGAGCGTGACTTCGGCCGCGCCATCGGGCACGCCGTCGATCACGACCGCGCCGTTCGCATCGGTCTTGCCGAACCACGGCGTGGCGCTCACATAGACCTGGCCGCGCATCGAGGCATGGATGTGGCAGCCCAGGCCGATCGGGCCGGGCTTGTCGAGCTTGATGTCGGCGCTCGTCGTGCCGGCTTTCTTGTGGGCCGCTGCGGCCGGTGACTTGTAGTCGTCGTTCGGTGACGCAGCAGCGGCGGCCGCATCGAGCCGGAACTCGAAGTTCGTCACCGCCGGCGCATTGCCCAGCGGGCCGCTGGGCGTGGAGCGCACATGGTGGTCGTAGCCGTCGCGGTTCACGAAACGCAGTGTGCTGCCGACCGGCACCACGGTGAGAAACGGCGCGAAGCGCAGGTCCTGCTGCGCGATCACGACCGGCGCCGCAGCGGCCACCGGCGCGACCTTCTGTGCCGACGACACGAGCACGACCACATCGGGCGCGGGCTTGCCGTCCTTGTCGACCACCAGCATCTGGATGGCGCCGGCGTGCGCAATGCCCCAGGGCGCGGCCGCGAGGGCGAAGGTCGCGAGGGCTGCGCGGGCAGTGAACAGATGAGGGCGCTTCATGGCGTGTTGATGATGTCGCGGTGCATCGGCGCCAGCTTGGCCAGCAGGCGATTCTGCGCGCCGAACGCGATGCCGCGCGCATCCATGCTCTGCTGCAGCACCTCGACCAGCGCGTTGAAGTTGGACTTGGTCACGTCGATGCCGGCGTGGGCCTTCTTCATGTCCGGGCCGTTGCGCTTGCACGGGCCGCCCGACACTTCGCAGAACTGCGTCACCAGTTCTTCCTTGATGTGCTTCTGGTCGGTGTCCTTGAAGAACGGGCCCATGCGCGGATCGGCAAGCAGCCGCGTCATGAAGTCGTCCATCAGCGCGACCAGGCCGGGCTGGCCGCCGAGCTGCTGGTACAGCGCGTCGTCCGCGGTCTGGGCGAAGAGCGTGGGCGAGAAGGCGCCGGCCGCGGCGAGGACGACGCCGGCCAGGGCCGCGCGGGCCGTGAATCGTGGGTGCATGACGATGGTCCTGATGATGAGGTTGAAGCGCGTTCAGTACGCGAGCTGAACCGACAGATAGCCGCCGGTCTGGTGCGTGTGGCCGACGATGTTGCCGAGGTCGACGTACGCGGCGGTGACCGACACATGCTTGGTCGGCGCCCAGGCGACGAAGAGGTCCTTCCAGGCTTGCTCCTTGAACGCGTCGCCGGCGAACGCGAGGTTGTTCGGCTTGGCGCGGTACTCCGCGCCGACCGCGAGGTTCTTGCGCAGCAGCCACGCCACCGACACCTCGGGCTCCAGGTGGTAGCGGCTGTTGTCGGCCGAGCCGAAGCCGAGCAGGCCGTTCTGGTTGGCCTTGGTCGCGCGCAGCGTGCCGTTCACGAGAATGCCTTGCGCGAGGAAGAGCCTGGTCGCGCTCACGTAGAGGTCGACGCCGTCGCGCTTGGCCGAGACCGAATCGAGCACGCCGCCGACCGCGTCGCCCGGGTTCACGCGCTTGAACTCGGCGCCGACGGCGACCTGCGGCATCCAGTTGTCGGCATCGAGCACCGCGTCGCCGGCGACCTTGACCTTGACGCCGACGATGTCGAGCTTGAGCGTGGTGTCGGGCACGACGACGCTGGCATCGAACTCCTGCCGCGCGAACGAGACCTCGACGCGGTCGCGCCAGCCGATCGCGACGCCGTACGCGGTGAGCGCGTAATCCTGCGTGCGGGTGCGGGTGACGAACGCGGTGCCGCCCGCTTCGCCGTCGGTTGCATAGCTGCCGGTCACGGCCCACGGCGTGAGGCCACCGCCGGCCGCGCCGTCGATGCTGCTCACGCCGCCGGTCAGGAGCAGCTTGCCGTTGCGCGTCTCGGGCATGGGCGCGGTCTGGGCCTGCGCCGAGGTGGCGATCACCGCGAGGGCGAACAGCGAAGAGAGGGCGTTGCTGGAGGTCATGGGCATCGGGTCCGAAGCGGACAAGCGTTCGAGGGCGAGCGAACCCTACGCCGATCGGTGCGCGCCGGATGCGTTGGAAGCGGAACTAATACCGGTATCGACGTTGCCGGCGCGCGCCGCACACGGCGCGCGTGCGTGCCGGGTGATGCATCGCACGAATGGCGACGGCCACGGCCGATGGCGTCAGCCGGCCGGCGGCACCGAGTCGAACAGCGGCAGCGTGTAGGCATCCGGCTCGCGCTCGCGCACCGACAAGCCCGGCTCGGACGCTGCGCCGGCCTGTGGCGCCACCAGCTCGGCCAGCGTCGCGAGCGCACCGGCGCGCACGCCGAGCAGGCGCAGGCGCCGCGTCAGGTCGACGCGCTTCAGGCATTCGCCGGCCGCGCGGCGGATGGTCTTGGCATCCATCGTGTGCGCCGGCAGGCTCAGGTCGCGCGTGACGATCTTGAAATCGTCGAAGCGCAGCTTGATGCCGATGGTGCGGCTCGCGTAACCCTTGCGGGACAGGTCGCCGGCGAGCTGCACGCACAGCTCGGTGAAGATATCGCCGAGCACGGCGCGGTCGCG